>OLVX01000015.1_pt1 | contig 168412 bp, 169 predicted proteins | sample 1673271 | NCBI WGS metagenome assembly OLVX01 (sample SAMEA3178939, study PRJEB25190) | human gut metagenome | biome: human gut; feature: human-associated habitat; material: faeces | place: Austria | collected 2013
CTGAATTGGTTAAAGGAGCTGCCTGCAAAGCAGTTTTGTGTGGGTTCGAATCCTACAGGCGTCTCTTATTAACTTATATAGCGGGATAGACTGGAGATGGTTCCCAGCTCGGTCTCATAAGCCGATCTACGTGAGTTCGAATCTCACTCCCGCTACAAAATGTATATAGATTATGTTGAAGAAGTTTATAGCTTGGTTCTCTGAAGAATCAGCTTGGGAACAGAGAAGAATAATTGCCAAATTAGAAGAGATATTTCAAATTCAAAATAATTTTGGATATATTGATACTTTGAAATCTCAAATTAAGCAATTAAATAATAAAATAATTGAACTTAAAGAAGCCAACAATAATTTACTTAAAGATATTAAATCTGATATAAAATATAAGCAAGCTTTGCAAAGAATTGGAGAGCTGGAATCTTACATTGCAGAGTTAGAGGATAGACCAGTTTCTGTTGATGCTTTATATTTGAATATTCCCAAGGAAGAAAGAAAAGAAATAAAAACTAGAATTTGTGCAGTTTATTTGTATAAACTCATGATTCAGCGTCAAAAGGATCTAGAAAAACGGCTTCAGCATAGCAATGATTCATATCAAAAACTATTGTTGGATTATATAAAATTAGTTAATCGAAAATGATACTAAAGTGCCCTAACTGTGGATGGCCTCCAATCCGAATCAAGGGAAAGCCTGGATATCAGTGTCCTTGTTGTAAATTCATTGGCAGACTTAAAAAATGGGTGTAGATGGTTAAGCAAGTTATAGTGATGCGCAAAGATTTAAATATGCGCAAAGGAAAGCTTGTTGCTCAAGGGGCACATGCTTCATTAGGAGCTTTACTAGAATTCTTTTATAAAGGCAGAGTTCAAACTCTTGAAGGTGGAGATTTAGAAGCAGGCCAAATCATTAATGAATATAAATGCGAATTTGGAGATGATAGTGTTTTAGGAGAGTGGCTTAATGGTATATTTACTAAGATTTGCCTTTATGTAAACTCTGAGAGTGAGATTAAAGCTCTGGCAGAAGAATGTGAAAAAGCAAGAATTCCTTATAAGGTAATTACTGATTCTGGATTAACAGAATTTCATGGGATTCCTACAATTACTTGTATTGGAATAGGTCCATACTATTCGGAAGAAATTGATAAAATTACAGGTAATTTACCGTTATTGTAATTAGAAAGGGGCTGTAGTTTAGTTGGCCTAGAATGCTGGCCTGTCACGCCAGAGATCGTGGGTTCGAATCCTATCGGTCCAGCAAAATTATATTTTATGGATGTTAAATGGTTATCTAGTAGATCTTTCATAGTTGGAGGTACTACATATACTGTACAAGTTCCCATTACTTTAGATGAAGCTTTACAAGAAATACAAACAACACTTTCTAAAATTAGAGAGAAGAAAAAGTATTATGAAGGATTACTAAAGAAATTAAATTTTTCTGATCCCTTTTTAAATAAAGCTCCAATCAAAGTAATTGAGGACAAAATAAAAATTGAAGAGGATACTTATAAAATGTTATTCTTCCTTAACAATGAAGAATACAAATATACACTACATTTAAAAATCATTTTAAGAGTACTTGATTTTGTTAACATGGCATATCATGAACTTGACTATAAAATGAGATATAAATTAATTCCTAAAGATTTAGACTAAATGATAGGTGCTAATCCATTATAAATGTGAAAGGCTCTCAAGATATATCTAAATGGTAGGAATGATTCGGAGGGTTGTCAGAGTTGGTTTATTGTGTCACTCTTGAAAAGTGATGTACGTGATGAGCGTACCAGGGGTTCGAATCCCTTACCCTCCGCAAAACTATTTACTTGAAAATAAACAGTACAATGAGTTGGGTGAAGGTTCGAATCCTGTTACCTATTCAAACAATTCATATTTTAAATTTATTTGAAATGAAGATTTCAGTTTGTCCTGTAAATTATAATAGTAATGAAACAGCTATAATTTTTCATTGTTATAATAGAAATCATAAAAATACTATGGTAGTATATGGTATTTTTGAAACAGAAATTTTTGAAATAAAGAAAGCAAAAATTGTTGATTTAAGAATTTTTGAAAATATGGTTAAAAAATTAAATAATTTTGGATTTACAAATGAAAACTATAATAAAAATAATCCTAGTTATCTTAGTGATATTCAGTGTTTCATGCGGAACAATAAAACCTAATGTTATGATAGGACCTACTGGAGATACACAGAAAACTTATATTGAAGATATAAAGTATTACAATAATACTAGTGATTAACCCAAATTAGAAGTATAGTCTACAACCGCTTATTACCCTAATTTAAGAAAAATATGAAGCTTTGTAAGTTAGATTCTTTGTGGTGGGTGTTTGTGCACCCTACAGGAGAGTTTAAATCATTAGAAATGTCTATTAGATTTAAAATCTTGAAGTTATCAAAATTTTTTGACTTTGATATTCAACTATTTGGTATTTGTTATTATTTATTTATAAACATCAGTATATTTGGCTTGCTTGATTTCTATATTAGTTATAATAATAAGGGGGATCATGCAGGCTTTCGTTTTAATATTGATATTCTTGGACTATATTTTGAGTTTAATATTTGTGATATTAGACATTGGGATTTTGACCAAGAATGTTGGGAAAAACTAGTTTAATATGTTAACACTACAAAAGCTTAAGGAATTAAAACAAGCTAATAGGGATAAACTTGTTATCTATAAACTTTTATCTACTATTATAGGGGAGTGTGAGCAAATCTCAAAGAACCCCTCTAATAATGAGATTGTTAGAGTATTACAGAAAGTATACAAAGATAATGATATTACCTTGAAGGAGTGTTCTAAGGACAGAGTTAATCTGATTCAAGAACTAAACGAGGAAAATAGCTTTTTATCTCAATACTTACCTACTCCTCTTACAGATGAAGAGTTATTAGCACTTATTGGATCCCAAATGTCTGAAGGTAAAAGAATGCCTGATATCATGAAGTATCTGAGTACTAATTACGAGAGTCGTTATGACAGTAAAAAAGCTATCTTAATAATTAATTCACTACTATAATGAAAAAGTATCCATATACTATAATATCATCTAAACAATTCCTTTTATTTTACAGCAGTCTAGTTAAACTTGGGTATAGGCCATATTTCAACGTTCAGATATACATGAAAAGTAATAAAATCCAGAGCTCTGTTGTTGTTTTAGATGATACAGGTAAGTTTGGCCTTTTTTGTTTTTACCCAGATCTTAGCCATTTAGATCCTAATATAAAACGCATTTTTATAAAGGATTCATATAGGTTTCTTCGATGTGCTGCCAAGTATAAAAACCACTTAGAATTTTAAGTTAAGATTTTATTACTAAGAGCTTTTACATAAATACAATATGAAAGAGATAAATATTATTAACATTATAGGTAAAGGATACAATTGTAATATTAATTTCAATAATGTTATATCTTGTTTTCATGATACAGATAAAAAAACTGTTTGTATAACGTTTAACATTTTGGTTGATAACAACTCACTTAAGGTTAAATACTTAAATGTTATAGAGGTTAATTATTTAGGTGAATAACTGTAAAAATAAAACTTATGACACTATTCAAAGTATTATTGTTAGAATATAATAAAAATAAGCCAACCTATTACGACATAATGCCTTACCTAGTTGGAAAGTATAATGATGCTTATAAATCAGATAAACCTTCTAAAGAAAGTTTTGAGCAGTGTAAGGATTTTGTAACGAGAAAATTAATGTATCAATACTGGGCTAGATGTGAATATGAATTTATAATTGCACATTGGCCATACAAAAAAGATAACCCACTGAAAGATTCTTATAAAATAGATATATTTGAGCAATGTAAGATGAATATAGATATTATTACTAGAGTTTTTATGAAGAATATTCAAAAACTTTAGTTGTATTGCTCCTATAGCTCAATTGGACAGAGCAACAGCCTTTAATTGTTGGAGCACGTTTAAGCGTGAAAATTGTGGTAAATTCGGTAAAAGTGAAATAAGATGGTAAAATCCATACGAATCAGCTTTCTAAGAAAGTCTAAGGTCCTGAAATATGGGTAGCTGATAATACCGAGCTAAATTAGAGTAGATATACTGTGAAGAATATAAGTTTTCTATACTGCGTAAAATAGGTAGAGTACTTAGTAGGTTAAAAATTAAAAACATATACTTCTTTAAGTTTCTGTTTACTCTATAAATGTGTAGAGACTAAACACTGCACTTGTTTATCAAGTTGATATAGTCCAGACCACAAATATATACCACTGGTGGTATATAGCAGTGAAAACTGTAGTGGTAAGCTAAGCTGTAGGTTACAGGTTCGAATCCTGTTAGGAGCACTAATAACATTATAACATGGAAAAAATAAAAACGTACTGCTCGAATTGTCGCAAAGAAACTATTCATGTAATTTGAACAGAAGATGGATACGGAGCTTATGGTGTCTGTAGAGTAATTTCTTCAATATTATCGTTAGGAATGTCTAACTTATATTGTGATACTATTTGTAAGTGCCTAAGCTGTAATAGAAAAAGAATAATCAAGTAACGAAAATTTTATCTAACTAAAATATAATTTATGGAATTCTTATATTGCTGGGTTATATGTATAATTATTAATCATATTATTCTCTATGTTTATTGGAGGATAAAATCTAAAGAAGGAACTACTCTAGGAGATATGTATTTATACTATACTGAGGATAAATATATTAGTAATTTTATCTTTATAGTATTCGTTTGGACTCCTTTAAATTTTATTCCAATTATTGCTTGTATTATATTAATAATTTTTAGTTTATTTTCTCATTTAAGAATTAGATGACTATGAAAATACTTCTTTGGGTAGATGACGCCCGTAATCCAATGGAAGATGATTGAATGAACTTCAGTCCAATTGGAAGAAATTGTAAAGTTGTATGGGCCCAATCTTATCAAGAAGCAATTGATTTTCTTGAAAAAGAATGGCCTGACTCTATTTGCTTGGATCATGATTTAGGAGAGGAAAAATCTGGATATGATATAGCCAAGTATATTGTAGATAAATGTATAGATGAAGGGTATATCCTTCCACAATTTGCAAGTCAATCTGCAAATCCTGTAGGTCGAGCAAACATCTTAGGAATATTAAATAACTATAAAAGAATAACTCAGAAAATTTTAACTTGGTAATAATGGAATCACATATTACTTTTGATACTGCTAAACTTGCAAAGGAAAAACATTATATGGATGGAAATAGAATATCCAAACTATTTCCAAAATTAGGATATGTAAATTGTAGCCCTTGTTATGATGAAAAAGGAGTGCTTTGGAATTGTAAGTTTTATGATCCTACTATAGTAGTTATACTTATAAGTTTGAATCTACATTACTCTGAATTTAGTAACTATGTAAATACTAATTCATATCAATGTGAGATTATAGGAGGAGAAAAGATATCTGGAGGCTATAAAACTAATGGTAAGATGTATCTTATTGCAAAAGATATAAAAACTAATAAAATACTTAGTTTTGAGGCTACTCCAGAAGATTACCATATGTACCATAACAAACCTGGTGCTATATTAACATATAAACTTAAAGGGTGGGTAGTATCTAATAACAAAACATACAAAGTGTATAGAGATATTTTTATAGTGTCAATTGCTCTTTTATTTGCAATTACTATAGGATCTCTAATAATGTCAGAGTATGATTCAACTTTTATACATTTTGCAAAATCTTCAGCTATTTTATTTGTTACTACTATTATCTCTTATAATCTTATTATATAATATGATTTATGATCCAAAAACTAATATTGTCTTTTGGGATGAACTTTTAAAAATTCCCGAGTTTAAAGCATTATCAGAAACTCCTCAGAATATACTTTGGCATAAAGAGGGAGACGCTTTCACCCATACTTGTATGGTTACAAAATGTATGTTGAAGCATATTGAAAATAGTAATGAAGTACTTTTTCAAGACATAGACTATCGAAATATTCTAGTCTTTGCTGCTCTATTACATGATATAGGTAAACCAGTTACTACAAAAAAGGAAGAAGATGGACTTTATCACTGCAAGGACCACGCTATTAAAGGAGTTCCAATTGCAGAACATATCTTAGATGTATACGTCTCTGATATTAAGCCTCAATATAAGAGGGCTATTCTTTCTTTGGTAAGGTGTCACATGCAACCTCTCTATATTTTAAAACAAAGAGATATCAAGTCAGCTATTTTAAGATTAGTTAATAATTTAGAGTATATCGACTTTGAAGCATTGCTACTATTAAAGAAATGTGATTGTGAAGGATCAATACCTGAATCAGATGATCACCATGAGGAAACTTTGAGGAGTGTACGTGAATTATATTATGAGGTGTGTAGTTATCCCGCACAAACTAAAGTTTGGATTGAGAAGTTAAAAGATACTAATACTTGTAATTATAAACCAGGTTGTCATCCAAATGGAATCAATAAAGGATATCTTACTCAAGGATATTTAAGTCTGCCTATAACCGTAGGATTCAGAACTTGTCTTGGATTTTGCTTTTCAACTTCTCCTGTAACCAAGATCGTAGATAAAAACCATTTTCATACTCAAAATTCCGTATATAAAATTACAGAAGTAAAAGATAGTGAGCTCTAATTTGTTATGGCTCCTAAACTATAAGTGATAAAAAATTAAACTATGCATTATTTATTATATAATGGTAACAGTACAAATACTGTTTTATTTATCTTAAGCAGGCACGGATATACATTAAACTATCCTAAGGTAAGTATATCTTTATTACTTTCAGGACGCCCTTATAAGATTTTAATTGATACGAATAAAAAATCTTATTATGTTGTCGCATATAATCAAAATATTCATTACCTTACTGGGGATGGTAATGTTTTTTGCTCAGATGATCATAATACTATCTTTAGGGAATTAGGTATTAATAATATAGAAAAGAACCAGTTTGCTCTATATAGTAACATCATTCTAAGGTCAGAAGAGGATCTATTACAATTACTTGATTCACCTAAATTAGGATCAAACGAAATATCTATTATGGATCAGTTTAAAGAAATTCTAGGTAAAGAAGAAAATAAGCTTGAAGATAATGAAACAGATTCTAATCTTAATGATGATTTTAAGTCTGAGTTTTTACCAGGACGAATAGTACAGTTAACAGTTAGAGACCAAGAATACCTTGGATTTATTATCTCCTCTGGAACTATTATTTATGCTAACAATAAAGGAGAAATTAAAGGTTATTTAAGGGGCTGCTTGGATTCCCCTAAAGATGGTAACTTCTATCAAGTTAAGAAGATCTTTGTTCCAACACCATATTGTTTCAAGCTTAGTGACTATAAGAAAATGGATGTTGCTTGGCCAAAAGTAAAAAATAAGGTTGTAAAGAAAACAGTCTCAGAAATTGAGGAAGAACTTGGACTAGAACCAGGTACTTTAGAGATTCAACAGTAAAGCAAAATTGAAATTCTGTTTTTATCATGGGTAAATTTATTCGAGGTAATCAATTAGACGAATATAATAGGTACGAGGAAGAGATTACTCGTCCAAATAAGAAAAAGAAAGTAAAAAAGTTTAGGGATACTGAAGAACAGAAAAACAAACTAATTAAAAGAGACTAAAAATGACGTATGGGTTAAATGATATTTGTTTAGTACCAGCTAGAACCAGTAGAGTAGAACATCGTGCAGACTGTAATCCATATAACTTTGATGGTATGTTACCGTTATTTACTGCTCCCATGAATTCTATTGTTAATGAAAATAATTATGAAGTTTTTCTTAGAAATAAGATCAATACAATTATTCCAAGGGGAGTAGATTATGGCAAACGATGGGAGTTGTCTACAAGGACGTTCGTTGCACTTGGCTTGTCTGAGTTTGAGAAATTTATTATAGACTTTGAAAATATATATGATACTACAAGTGATATCCGTTACGTGTGCATTGATATTGCTAATGGCCATATGTTAAAGTTAATTGATCTATGCTCACGAGCAAAGTCTATGTTTGGAGGTCGATTGTCACTGATGGCGGGTAATATTGCGAACCCTGATACTTATACTGATTATTCACTAGCAGGAATTGATTTTGTACGAATAGGTATCGGAGGAGGTTCTGTATGTACTACTTCTGCTAATGGTGGAATACACTATGCAATGGCTTCTTTAATTAAAGAAGTTGCTGATAAAAAGTGGGCTATAGAAAAATGTATTGAAGAAACAAAAGTAGTTAATATAACAGGCGACTCTGGCTTTTACTTGGGTTGTAACTCAATAACCCATCCATACAAAAGTGTTCCATTTATTATTGCAGATGGTGGGTTTGATAATTATGATAAAATTATTAAAGCATTAGCTCTCGGAGCTGATTATGTAATGGTTGGGAAACTCTTTGCACAGTCTCAAGAAGCCTGTGGGGAGTTACTACCTATTACAGACTCAAATCTAAAATTTAGACGTAAGTACTATGGTATGTCCACTAAAAAGGCACAAATGGAAACAGGAAACCAAGAACTTAAAACTGCGGAGGGTATTGAAACTGTAGTTCCAGTTTTATATAAGTTACAAGATTGGTGTGAAAATTTTGTTGATTATTTAAGGTCAATGATGAGTTATTCAGATTCTTTTGACCTTTTAGAGTTTAAGAAGACTAAATATAGAATTGTTAGTCCCTTAGAATATTTATCGTTTTACAAATAAAAATAAAAAAAATCGTTATGTTTACCAAAGGAGACAAAGTTACTATTAAGAATCTTGATTGTTTACTCAATGACAACCTACTTAAGAAAGCAGAAGATTTAGAAGGTGTTTATCATAACCAAAATATGAAATATGTCTTATTTTCTGATTTTCCTTATTTTGGTGATACTGCTACTATCGATGATATAGACCCGAATGATGAAGATATTCCATATTTTCTATCTATAGGCATATGGGTACCTGAATTTATGATTATCCCATATGACGAGGTTGTTCCTAACCCTGAACCTAAAGTTAACCCAGTAGAGGATAATGCTGACCAAAAGGTATATGTTAATAAATTTAATAATAAACCATTTGGAAAAGTATTCCTCAAATTAATTGCTCTTGATGAGAAGATCGCAGAATTCTCAGCTACTCAATTTAGCAAACTAAAAAAACACGAACTACAGTATATTGCAAAGCTTCTACAGGACCATGGAGCTGAATTTGCTGATTATAATAAGTTAACCCAAAAGGAACTGGCTGTGTACTGCTATAATAAGGCATTAGGACTATAGTATGTTAAAGCTTAGAGTTTTCAGTCCAAATACAAGTTGTGCCCCTTTGCGTAGTATACCTTTTAATCAAAGAGTACTACTACGTTTAGGGAGCACAACTCCTTTAATTTCTAAATATAAATATTTGGAAATTAATACTATAGAGGGAGTTAAAACTTCTGGGAACAAAATATTAATGAAGCATGCCTTTGACAAGGCAGGTGTATCTCATAGTGAGTGGATTAGTTCTTCTAACAAAGCAAGTATTTATAAGTTTTTCATACAGCACAAAATTCTTATAGCAAAACATAAACATTCATCGAAAGGGAAGAATATTTATTATATTGATAATCCCAAATCTTTAGACGATCTATGTAATAATGTCAATATAAAAGATTTTGTGTTTGAAAAGTATTACTTCTTTCCAAATGAATATAGAGTACATGTTGATGTTCATCATGGTTGTTTCTATGCCTGTAAAAAGGTGTTGAGACAAGATGCTGAAATGCAGTGGCATAAACATGCTGACAACTCAACATTTGTTTTAGTAACGAGAGAGCACAAATTACCTGGATGTTGGGAAAATATAATTAGTGATTGTATTAAGGCATTAAAGCAAATGAACCTTACAATTGCCTGCTTTGATGTATTGTGTGGTGGTGATAGTTATATCATTGTGGAAAGTAATACAGCTCCTTCTCTGGCTTCTTTTGGAATAACTCATTATGGGAATCATTTAAAAAAGTACTATGATACTAGATTTTAGAGGAAAAGAATATAGATGTAATTACTATGCTGGTAATTACTTTTATAAAAATAAGGCTTGTTTTAGTAACGGGTGTGATCAAGGAAGATTTAATGATTATTATTATGCTACTATTATATGGCCTAGAGGTAAACAAGTTCAGCTTAATTACTGTGCATTTGATACGAGAACATTAATTGAGTACTTTAAGGAAATCTCAAGACTACTAGGGTTTACATTAATATCTCTTGTACGGGGGAAACATTCATACAAATTACAATTTAAGTGTGCTCCTGACCATAGATTCTTTATCTACGTTGCTATGTATATTAGATATGTATACGAAAATCCGTTTTGGTTATTATTACACGCTGCATGGCAAAATAGAGCAAACTTCCCAGAATTGGATATTACTCAAATTATGCAACTTTATATTACATTGTTTCATGATGGAAGAAGATGTCATTGCCCAGGATTAGATAGCCTAACATTTTATAACATTAATCCTAAGTGCCAGTTTAGTTTAATTAGAGGAGACTTTAACTATGGTAAAAGTTTTTGTGAGATTATAACTGAACATAATAGTTTGTGCTATCTTCTTCGAGTATTTAACTCGAAGCAATTACCTCAAATTGTCAAAGGAATTAATTTTATAGCAAATGAATACTATGCTAAAAACAAAAAAAGTATATGTCGTTGGTAATCAAGTACAATATGCTAATTTTATTACTAAGCGTGAACTAGTAGATGATATTAACGATGCCGATATTATTATTTTTACAGGTGGAGAGGATGTACACCCTTCTCTGTATAATTGTAAACCTCATCCTACTACTTATTCTAATTTACAAAGGGATCTTGCTGAAAGGGAGGAATTTAAGAAAATTAGACCTGATCAGTTAGCTGTAGGGATCTGCCGTGGGTTAAATTGTGGCTCACGTTAAACAGGGTGAATTGCTGGAACGCTGAGATGCCGATCAGCAGCCAAGCTTGGATAGAAATATCCTTGAAGGTTCAACGACTAAAAATAAGACTAAGTTCTGTAAGATAACCTCAGAATATGTCAGTAATATTTTCACGAGTGCCCTGAATTCTATATATGTAGAATTAAGATATAGTCTGAACTATAGAGAATAAAATCTATAGAAGTATAGGATAAAGAGCCTATACGATAACAAAATAAATGCGCAATTTTTATGTGTTATGAACGGTGGTATACTTATTCAGAATGTAGAAAATCATACTATTCGAACAACTCACCCTATTACAGAGATAAGTACGGATAAAATATATGAAATTACTAGTACACATCATCAAATGCAGTATCCATTTGTAATACCATATAAGCATTGGACATGTTTGTTTTATTCAACTGGTTATCGGTCAAGTATATATGAGGGAGATAATGTTAAGTTTCCTCCTTATGAACCTGAAATTGTTTTGTATGATAGGCCAAATCTTCCAAAATGTTTGGCTATCCAAGGACATCTTGAATATATGAGACCTGAATCACCAATTGTTATAAGAATAAATGAAATAATTGATAAATTAATAGCAGATGAAAATTAAAAACGTTACAGTAGGAGCGGACCCCGAGTTGTTCATTTTTAATACAAAAACAAACCAAATAGTATCCGCAATTGGAATAATTCCAGGGGAAAAAGGTAAACCATATACTAAAGGTATGCCAAAAGGATTTGGTGTGGAGATTGATGGTATTTTGGGAGAATTTAATATTCCGCCCTGTACTTCTGGTAATGAGTTTGTAGATTCTATTAAATATATGAAAGATTGGATTCGTAATTGGATTAAACAATTCGATAACAATCTTGATATTCGTTGTAGTGCATCTATGCCTGTACCTGAAGATCAGTTACTTGATCCTAAAGCAAATGAAATTGGATGTTCTAGTGATTATGATGCTTATACGGAGCGTGAAAACGATAAGCCACAAGGTTATCCTGATAATAGAAGAGTGGCGGGTCAAATGTGGGCCCGAAGGTATAGTAATATATCTTAAGAATAGTTCAAAAACGGTGAACGAGAATTGTATCAAAATATTTGCAAATTAAAATAATTTTATGTAGTTTTGTTGGTGTATAATATCATATATTATGAAAGAATCAACAAAACAAATACTAAATTATCTTAATAAAGGATACACTATGATAGATGTATCCAAAATACTTAATATCAGCTATAAAACAGTTGAAAGTATAAAAAGACGTTATAAAGTAGATGTTAACAAAGTTTCTCAGAGTAAAGCAAATTACCATTTCTTAGAAATTATAGATAATGATATAAAAGCATATATTCTTGGTTTCTTTATAGCAGATGGGTGTATTGGGAAAGAGGGTAGATTCTCTTTTAATATTTCCAAAGAAGATGAATATATTTTACATAAAATAAAAGATTGTTTTATAGCTAATTCAGTGGTTTATAAAAATAATCAAAATGGAGTAAAATTTAGAAAGGAACAAGCGATTTATAGATTTACATCTCGTCCTTTATTATCTATTCTTGAAAAGAAGTATAATATACATCCTAGAAAGACATATAACTCTTCATTTCAGTTCCCTTTTAAAACAATTCCAACTAAATATCATGGAAGTTTTATTAGGGGCTTATGAGATGGGGATGGTTGTTATGAGTCTTACAAAAGCATATTTAATCCTAGCTGTTGCATAAATAGCAAACTGTTTGCAGAGCAAATAGGAAATATTATAAAGAATAATACAGGATTAGATTATAAGATTTATGAGCACCAAGGCAAAACTTGTAAATATTATGTATTACGTCTACATGCAAATAGAATTAACAAACTAGAAAAAATTCGAAAACTTTATAATTTTTTATATTCTGAAGATACTATTTCTTTAAAACGTAAAAAAGATAAAGTTATTAGATATCTTGAATACCGTGCTAATTTAGCTGTTAACAAGGCTAAACAGTGTAAAGCGTAGAGATTGAAACTTAGAAATAAGAATAAAATATCTCCAAGAGTGAACTACCCATACAGATAAAGCTGATGGTGAAAATGTACGCTGAACTATAGAAATACAATAGATCTATAGAATCTAGGGATAAAAAGCCTTAGAGATAACAATTTTGTCACACATTCACATAGGATATGATAACCCTGATTTTGATACATCTGTTAAGCTTATTAAGTTCTTTGATCTATGCTGCGGAGTTCCTTCTGTATTATATGATAGAGATACTTTTAGAAGAACTCTATATGGTCAAGCAGGAAGTTTCCGTTGTCCTAAGTGGGGAGCAGAAGCAAGATGTCTAAGTAGCTTTATGCTTAATGACGAATATCTTCCAATGATTTATAAACAAACTATGTTAGCTGTAGATATGTTTAATGAAGGATTTCCTTTACCAGAAGGAGATTTAGTTCAAAAGTGTATTAACACATCTAATAAAGTACTGGCAGAACATCTAATTAAACTTTACGGAATATGTGTGGACTAGCTGGAATAATTTCTACTGAAAAGACTGAATTTAACATAAACCACTTTAATATACTTGGAACCCTAAACGATGAAAGAGGGGGAGATAGTTGTGGTATTTTTATTGACGGTAAAGTAGAATATGGAGTTGGTAACAGAGAATTATTTAGGAACTTTACTACTAGTATAAATTATCCAAAGTCAGCTTCTATTGCTTTATTACATTGTCGAAAGGCCTCTCCTGGATATCCTGTGAATTTAGATCAGGCTCAACCAGTTGTTATTAGACGTGATAACAAAATTGAGTTTGTACTAATGCATAATGGTACTATTCTTAATATTAGAGAATTATCTAATAAATATCTTCCAGAACTTAATACTCTTGGTATGTCTGATTCTCAAATTTTGGCAGAAATTATTTATAGACATGGATATAATGTTCTGGAAGAGTATACAGGTTGTGCTGTTCTTATAATGGTAGATTATAGATCTTTGACTCCAAAAGTACTCATGTTCAAAGGGAGCTCTTGTTATAATGAAAACAAAACAAAATCTGAGCGACCTTTAGTTTATATGATTAACGAGGGTAAATTTTATTTTTCGTCAATGTATGCTTCTCTATATTGCATCAACTGTAAAAAACCAATCTATGAATTTCCTATAAATAAGTTATGTCAAATTAAGGATAACAAGATTTACTGTGTTAGAAATATTAACCGTGAAAAATTAAAGAGAGAACTTTACATACCAGTATACGGTGTTTCTTATAAGAATAATTCTCCAGCATATACCTCTGATAGCTTATATTACAGTCAAACTACAGGTACGTATATGTTAAATGGAATTCCAGCACACGGTATATATCTAGCTTATCCTTCTGGGTATTTAGTACCCGAAACACATGCTGGCTCTAATGCATATGGACATACTTTCTACTTCTTCTATGGGCGATTGTTGCCCAATAAAGAAAGTTATGATTTCCTTGAAAATATAGATGACCTTTTTACAGATGATGTTCTTCCTGTTTATTGTCCTGAAGTTATTGATTACTTTGCATATAATCCTAGAATTATTAATGGTGTCTTAACTACTGTTGATAAAGACTTCAATTATATGAAGTACATAGAAGGATCATATGTTACTCTATTTAATGCTCCTGATAAAGTTAATGTAAAAGATGGAGTAAGTTCTACAACATATACCTATGCTCCTAGCGCTTTGGAGATTTTTAAGAATGATGCAGAAAATACAACATTCAATTTTGAAGTACTAGAAACACAGATTTTACAATTTATAACTAATAGACTTGTTGATTTAGATGCTGTATAATAATACTAAAAAAAGGTGGGAAATGGGAGGCGCCTTGCTAAGAGGTGTGATCTATATTGATTATGTATATGTAGAATATGGTTATTTTGAAACAGACTCACTGAATGTTCCTCTAGTAATAGACGGGGAAATTATCTATTTGAAAAGACGTGAGAACTGCAAAATACCATTATATTGGGCAAATAATATTTGTTGCTATACGATAGATTTAAACCTAGCTAATAATATCGTTACAGATTCTAAATGTGTGTTTAATTATCCGATAGATAAATGTTACAATTTTTCAAAACTATCTTTAAAACCTAAGGATATTAAATTAATACCTGATAAGGAATTTACATATATTAAGGACTTTACCTTTGGCCTTGAATATGAAACATCCGCAGGAAACATACCTTGGTTAAGTTGTATTGATACAAATCTAGTACCACTCTATGATGGTTCAATTGGTGGGCATGAATATGTAACTTTTCCATTAACACATGTAGATTTACCTATTATTAAACAGCATTTGAAACTGCTTGAAAGATACACGTTTTACAATAAAAACTGTTCTTTGCATATTCATTTTGGTAACTTTCCAATTAATAAAAGTTATATTAGTCGTCTGTGTAAGTTCTGGTGCCATTTTCAATGGTCTATTGGTATGTACGTACCAAGCTATAGTTACTATACAGAACGCTATAAAAGTAACGGTAAAGCTTACAATAAACCTTTTCCGAGTATTGCATCTCTCTCTACATTCTACAAAAGGTTTACTGGTAATGAGTATAATGATGATCAAAGTTTTTATTTGCCAAATTTGTATGATTCAACGGAGGAGCGTAAGTGGGAAGTGTGTGGTAGATATTTTAATATGAATATAATGCACTTAATTTCAGGTGATGCTCATAAAACTGTAGAATTCAGATTTTTAAGACCCACTACAGATTACTCTGAAATTAAGTGGTACCTGCTTATATTAAGTGCTTTCTTAAAATATGTTATAAATTCAAAGGATAGTAACTATAAAAAAATAACAGTTGACAAGGTTATTGATTTTACTTTTCCAGAGGATATAGCAGATAAGTTAAAATCAGAGGGGCGTAAACTGTATCATCTTCATAAAGTACAGCTGAGTTACTGTGACCCTGGTGGGGTTAACCAATATCGTAAAGAGATTTATTTAACCAAAATTCGCAAATTTTCTTTATAATTTGTTAATTAAATCTTTGATTGTTCACAGATTTTTACTACCTTTGCTGTATAACTAAAGGTAACAAACAGGAGCTTAGTGTAATGGTAGCACAGCGGTCTTTGGCAAATTTTATAGTATAAATGTATGAAATGTGAATGATGTAATCAAGAATTTGAAAAAACAAGAAGTAATAGAAACAATGTAAGATTTTGTTCTAGAAAGTGTTATTTAGAGTATCATTCTAGAGAAAAATATGAAAGATATTTAAAAGATAATTCTATTGCATATAGTTATCAAAATATGCAAAAGTATAAAAAATATTTTCTAGAAGAACAAGACTATAAATGCGCAATATGCGGAATGAGTAATACTTGAAATAATAAACCTCTTGTTTTTATTTTAGATCACATAGATGGTAATGTAGATAACAATTATCGAAATAATTTACGGTTAGTATGTCCTAATTGTGATTCACAATTAGATACTTATAAATCTAAAAATAAAAATTCTGCAAGAGCCAAATACAGAAAAATTATAACTATAAAAAATTCGGAGCCTATTGGTGGAAACACTAATAGTGAACACGATGATAACGTTGAATCCTTAACAGATAATGCTGATGGTAACGACGTCGGAATAGAATAAAAATTCTAGCCGCTAGAGAGCAGATAATCGTGCACCTAAGTTGAAAAATATGGTGAAGAAGTGCTCCAGACCACAAACAGAAATGGTAGTGAAAACTATGGTGGTAAGCAAAACCGTAAACGGGAGCCTCCAAAACTCCAGGTGAGGGTTCGAATCCTTCAGCTCCTGCAACTTATTGAATACCAAGGCATTAGTTTTCTAATGCCTTATTTTTTAATATTATTACTATGCTTATAAATAGATTATTAAGGGATAATAGTTATATCTTCATTCAAAATGTAGATCCTCTATATATTAAAATGATAATAGATATAGGTTCTTATCCAATATTTACATATACCCATAGGAGTCATAAAAGTATATATATTGGAAGTAAGCTTGATGATTATAGTTTTCTTACAGGAGAAGAATGTTGTAACCTTATCTATAATTCACACAACTATCCTTTATTTAACTTTGGTGTATGTACAGTTTCTGATATAAAGTATGTTCTAAAAATGTCAATGGCTTTTACTCTGTCAAAACTTCCCATTATGTACTTTAATTAATGTAATAACGTTAACAGACATGTTATGAAGAAAATTATATGAAGAATACTAAGTTATGCTATATTGATCTTGACTATTGTACTTATGTGACAGAAAATAAATAATCTAAATATAGCATTAGACAACGCAGTTAACAATACAAAGGCATATGCTGCAGAAAATTCATGATTGAAGAAAAACAATAAGGCTTTCAAACTTTCAATTGAGCAATTAGAGTACTATGGCGATTCTTTAATGCTTGAAATGAAAAAAGTGGCTAATGAAAACAAAATCAAGGATAATAAAATTAAAGCTTTACAATATCAATTAGAGCACTTTTCTAAGAAAGATACTATCGTTATTAGAGATACAATATTTAGAGAACCTGGGTTTGTGTTAGATACTTGTATTGTAGATAAATGGAACAGAAGTTGTTTACATCTTTCCTATCCAGGCACAATAGCTTTAAGTAACGAGTATAATAATGAAAAGTATATAACTCTAAGTTCCCATAAAGAACCTGTTAAACCACGAAAATGGTTTCTACCACGATGGTTTACTAGGAAACATACTGTTATAGAAGTTATTATTATAGATCAAAATCCTTACGTTACTACTCCTAAACAGAGATATATTGAAATAATAGATAACTAAAATGAAAATTAGTATAGAAACCAAATTTGATATTGGGCAGATAGTATATATTTGTCAAAAGACTCCTAGATTTGAAGAGGGAGCTTTCGTAGACACTTATGCTGTAGACACTGCTCCTAGAACAGTTAAAGATATTATAGTTTCATATTTAGATTCTGGTCCCCATATATTTTATGTTTTTGAGGACATAATAACAATGATTCCAGAATATCTTGTTTTTAGTACATTAGAAAAGGCTGAAGAATGGTGTAACAATTATGAATAAGTATATAGATTGCTCTAAGTTAGGAAAGATAAAGGAATCTGAGTTCTCTGAATTGTTACTATCTCAGGTTGGAGGAACCATTCAGATTCCATCTAAGTATCAAGATATGTATGATCATATTGATATTATATGAAAGTATAATAATAGAACTTTTACATTTGACATCAAGAGCGCAAAAAAAAATCGTAGAGCTGATAATACTCCAGATTATAATATCAACTGAGTGGAGCTAAAAAATGTTCGAGGAAATCCTGGATGACTATTTGGAAAGGCTGATTATATAGCATTTGAAGGAGAGAAAGATTGAATCGTATGTAGACGAACTGATATAATTAAACTAATTGATTCTAAGGTAACAAATAAAAGTATAGATAAATCTAGGTCTTTATATACTTATTACCAAAGAGATGGTAGACAAGATATAGTTGTTAAAGTATTATCTAGTGATTTACGGAGCATTTCTAGAATATCATTTATGAAAAATATAGTAACTTAATTATATTTAATATTACATTAGTATATCGAGGAGTTATAAGGTTCCAGTTTACAAGAATAGAGGTATGAAGGATATTTATCATCGACTTGTTAAAAGAAGAATAAGGAATTACTTAAAAAGTAATTTTTTTAAACTTCAAGATAAAGACTTTGATTGTAACATTCCTAATCCTAGAACAATAGTTAATGATTATAATTACTGTGATTATAGATTTGATGCTAGATTTGGTAAAAATCTAGAAAAATGGAGGTCTAAGCTTTCTAGGAAGTAACAATTTAAAATGTAAATCATAAAAAATAAAAAAGATATGAGTAGAGTAGTTAAGTATTATTACAGTGCCCCTGTATATCAAGGTACTGTTTCTGTGAATCCTATTATCGAGAAAACTGTTGTTTATGATATTAAACCATGTCGTAGGTATACTATGGCCGCAGTCTATGATGATAATAGTCATACTATTAAGTTTGGACTTGCAGTATGCCAGCCTGTAGATAACTTTAATAAAGCTATTGGGCGACAAATTGCTGAACATAACGCTTTGAAGAGTCCATTTCATGTTATCGAAAACTTCGGAGGTCGTAGAAATGACTATGCTGATGAAGTTATGAGTATTATGATAGAAAAGGAGAAGAAACTTTTAAAAAGACATAATCCTAAGCTCTTTAATTCTAATTATTTTGTGGAATAATGATTGATATCATTTTTAATGGTTGTATTAGTATAGAAGATAAAAACAAAGATGCATTTATAGAAGATTTTAATAACTTTCTAGTTTCCAGAGAGGCTGCTTTTAAGGGAACTGTAAGAGTTATTGAATTTGATGATGCAGAAATTATTGATGATTAGAATCTATACTGATGGAAGTTACAAACCAACAACAGATCAGGGTGGTTATGCCTCTATAATTACTGAAGATGATAAAGTAATTAAGATCTTATATCAAGGTTATATACATACTACTAACAATAGAGCAGAATTAATGGGAGTCCTATACTCTTTAGAATATTTTAAGGAACCTAAGAATTTAGAGATATATTCTGATTCAAGTTATATTGTTAGTAGTATTAATAATGGTCATGTATATAGATGAATTATAGAACAAGATGATTCAAAAAAGAATATGGATCTATGAATTAAAATAGTTGATCTATTGCACTTTCATAAAGTAAAGTTCTTTTGATTAAAAGGCCACAATAATAATAAATTTAATGAACTTGCAGATTGTTATGCTAATATTGCTGCAATAGTAATTAATCCAAAGGAAGATATTAAACAGAATTAACTATGGAAAAGAAATTAACTTTGAAAAGAGTTGGTAATCATTGGTATCCTTGTGTTAATCACATGAGAGGATATATTGATGGATTTGACAAGAAAACTGATAGGTATTTATCTATCATTGATGTTTGTGGAAGTGAAGAACTTACAGTAGAGTTTGAGAATCTAGGTATTGAACTTGAGGGTATAAATATTATCTATTTTAATGAGCAAGATATTACTAGGTATTTAACCACTGATGATAGTTTTGATCTTAGATTTGTAATTAATAATCATGAATTTACAATATATTCCGATATTTACTGGTTATTAGAAACCCAATTTAACTTTAACTTTCATAAGGAGAGTTATAGGATCCATATTTACTAGATAGCAGAAATGCTTTATACTTTAAATTACTTAATTTATGATAATTAAAAACGAGGCAAATGATCCTGTAGAAAAGAAGGATGTTAGTAGGCGTAAATGCACTTTAAGTAATGAAATTCAAAAACTACTTCTTCGTCAGCTTAAGCATGAATTGCAGAATCATAATGCGTATATGAATTTTTCAAATTACTTCGGTGTTAGAGGATTTGTTATTCTCGAAGAGTATTACAAACAACGAGCAGATGAAGAATACTTACATCATTCCTGGATTCGTAAATATTTAAATGAAAACGATGCAGAGTATATTTATCCTACTATTGAGCAGTTTGATAAGAAAGTAGAAAATATGGTAGATCCTTTCAAAATTACCGTAGACCTTGAAATTGAAACTACTCGAATGATTAATGAAATTGTTGATCAGGCAGCTAATGAAGGTGACTGGGCTACTTTCAACTGGTTGAATGGTCACGATAAGGAGACAGGAATGCTTGTAAATGAGCAGGTGAACTTTTGCCTGGCTGCATAGTAATATGCAGTAAGAACAAACCAAAAACGGTAAATTCTGAGATGAAAATACCGTGCTAAACTTAATAGTAACATATTAAGTCAGTGTAACGCATAGATTCTGAAACTAATCATTAAAAATATTTCTAAGTTTGTTTGTGAGTTTGAGAAAGAATTATTATCTTTGTAGTGAACTTACAAAAGAATAATAATTATTATGAATATTAAGTTATCAAACAAATCTTATGAAAATCAAATTCTTCAATCAAGATCATATGGAGAATTTAAAGTACTAAAGTATAATAATGCTTTTGATGTAGAAATAGAATTTCTATTAACTGGATATAAAACATCTGTTCAACTTTCTAATGTTAAAATTGGCTCAGTTAGAGATCCATATTATCCTACTGTATATGGGGTTGGATATATGGGAGAAGGTCTTTATAAATCAAGACCCACCTCTAAAGGTCCTCAATGTAGATGTTATAAAGTTTGAAAAGAAATGATAGGAAGATGTTATTGTGATAAAGTGTCTAGTTATATTAATTATGGTGCTTATGGAGTAACTGTATGCCCTGAGTGACATAATTATCAAAATTATGCAGAATGATATTATAAAAATTGTCCTGATGAATCTTATTGTGTAGATAAAGACTTCTTGTATAAAGGAAATAAAATTTATAGTCCAGATACTTGTTCCTTCATTCCTGAAGAAATTAATGCACAATTAACATTAAGGCAATCAAAAAGAGGGGAACTTCCTCTAGGCGTAAGACCTTGTGGTAATAAATATCAAGCTCAAATTAATAGAAATTCAAAAAAGATTCCATTAGGAGTATTTAGTACAATAGAAGAGGCATTTAATGCGTATAAAAAAGCAAAAGAAGATTATTTAAAGTATCTAGCTGAAAAATATAAAGACACTTTAACTTCTAATATTTATAATGCAATAAAGAATTTTGAAATAGGTATTAATGATTAGAATAAAATGAATCCAAGAGTGGTTTGCTCCTATTAATAATAGGATGAAAATATATGCTGAACTATAGTGAAATGAAACTATAGAAGTATAGATAAAAAACTATACGATAACAATTTGAGAAGAAGAATCTATTAGTCGTACTGTTAGGGACATTGCTGAAACGGAAGGTAGTTGGCTTAGAAAGGAGAAATCCATCATGAATGCCTATAAGGGGGATATTGATTAATATGTCTACACTAGAACTTGAAGAGCATAATATAATTGTCTATAGAAACGATCCTGATTATATTAAAGCCCGTTTAAATATTGGGATGGGAGTGTTAGCATGTGTACCATGTGTACAAAGAACTAAATCTAACTCTAGTTTTAGACTAAAAATAGTTCATAGAGTTAGTAATATTAGCACCTTGCCACTATATTTATTAGAATTTGATATAAATCTCCTTAGTAGTCCTGAGGAATCAGGTTTTTATATTAATGATATTAAGTATGTAGAGGATTTCTTTTATTATACTAATGTGTTTAACTCTTATAGATATTATATAGATATTAACAACAAAATATATAGTATTCACTCCTTTCCAATTGGAGGGTTTAAAGTATAAAAGGCTATGATAATTAATCTTCCTAACACAATTAAAGATATTTACATAGTTGGTGATGTACATGGGTCGTGGAATTTAGTTATATATAACATTCGACAATATAAAATAAAAAATTCAGTATTTATCTTCTGTGGAGATGTAGGAATAGGATTTGAGCAGTTGAAACATTATACAGATCATGTAATTCCTGAATTACATAAAGTATTAAAAAAGTTTAACGATATATTTATTTGGATTAGAGGGAATCACGAGAACCCAGCGTACTTTAGTGATCAACTTATTAGTACTGATTATGTAAAATGTGTTCCTGACTATTCTATAATAAACGTTTGTAATAAAAATATTCTTTGCATAGGGGGAGCTACCAGTGTTGATAGAATATATCGTAAACAAAATGATGCTGTAAGTATAGTAAGATACATGAGGTATCATAACTGTGATTATAAAACAGCTGAATTAAATGCTCTTAAAACATATTGGGAAGATGAAATTGTTCAATATCAACCTAAAGTTGATACTAAAATAGATATTATCTGTTCTCACACATCTCCATCATTTTGTTTTCCAACAGATAAAGGAGGTATTGTAAGCAAGTTTGCTCAATATGATAATGAATTATTAAAGGACATAGAAGAAGAGCGAGCTATTATGGATAGGGTCTATAATGATTATAAAGATGATATTACTAATTGGTATTATGGACATTTTCATCAAAGCAATACTCAAACTGTAGGTAATATCTGTTTTCGATTACTTAACATTGGAGAAATCTGTAGATATTATGACCCCTCAAACAGTAACAATATATTGTAAGGTCTTAGTTATTCAAGAAGGACAATATACTGAAATAGTTGTTGAAGACCTAAATCGTAATATAACAGACGATTTAAAATATGTTACAATAGTTAGACTTCCAAACTGAGATACTGCTAATACATTTGAAGTTGGTGATATTGGTTACTTACAATTTCAATGTGTAGAAGGTGGGATTACTCAATGGTTTAACAAAAATTTAAAAGATTTTGAAGTTTATAATTATAGTAATAATTATTTTGTAAATTTCTTTAAACAAAAAGATATATGTAAACAAGACAAATTTGATTTTGAATAATATGAGTACAGAATTTGGTGAAAAATTGCAAAATGCAATGGATTCTATTGAATCCCTAACATGGAAAGATAAGAGTGGTAATAATATAAAGCTTATGACAGCTCCTGAGGAAGATATTAGAAAGTGATATAAGCATTGTTATGAAATGCTATACAATTCAAATCCATGGTCTCCAGGAAAGTTTATCGTCAGAGAGAATATTCATAAAACATGGGATTCTTGTAATACAGAGTTATTTGTAAGATATCTCTTACATGATTGCGACACCGATATAAAAACAAAGAAAGATATTCTTGACTATATAAATAGTCAAAGATCCTCCCATGAAGAGGATATACTTAATGAATCTATTTCAGTTCTATTTAACGGACTTGAGCCCATTTTTGAAAAGGTAACTGTTAGCCGTCTCATGGACGCTTGTTTTGATAAACTTGATATTTTAAATAAGAAAATGATTACTGATAAGTTTATTTTAGCACAGGGAATCTGGCTAACGGATAATGAAAAGGTTGAGTTAACTGAGGTCGATAGTAATGGAAGAGTACGTAACAGAATGGAGGTAATTAAGGAAAGATTATGTTTAAATCCTGATATTAAACTTAGGGTTAGTCCAACAGGATTATCTTTTTCTGAATTTCGCTCGTTAGTTCAGCTTACTTCTTTACCTAAGATAACATCATTATCAACAATTGCATTGAAGACTCTAAGAGATAAAATATTATTATTGTTAGACAATGATCTAAATTATCATATTAATAAATGGCATACTTTAATGTCTAATATTCAACGAGTAGCTGAAGCAAGAAATATTTCATTGCCAATATTTGAAAAGATAAGTAAAGTGTAATTTATTTTTATATCTAATCAATTTTTTGTATCTTTGATGAACCGAGACGAACGTCAGAAATTAAGTGTTCTCCGATGGATAGATGCTGGGGGGCGTGCAAGTGTAGTTGCAAGCACTGGATACGGTAATATTTGTAATTTTAAAAAATAATTTGTATATTTACATAAAATTAATTTTTAACTAAAAATATAATTACATGAGTAAATTTACAAATACAGAAGAATTAGAAATAGTTAATAAGTATAAAGAAAAAATATCTATAACTAAAATTGCAAAAGAATACAAATGTCATAATATTACTATTAAATATATTTTGTCAAAGTATAGAGTATATAAAATAAATTTATCAATAGATATTAACGATTTGATCACAGATTATAATAATAATATTTCTTTAACAAAAATGCAAAGTAAATATAAAATAAAAAGACAAGATATTGCTATGGCATTAATGTATGAAGGATATGATATTATTAATAAATGAAATCAGGTAAAGTTTGATGAGCATATTTTTGATGTTATAGATACCGAAGAAAAAGCTTATTGATTGGGTTTTATTTTTGCTGATGGATATATTGCATCTTTTTCTAAAGAAGAAAAACCTAGATATACTTTTGAATTATGTTTAAAAGGAGATGATTATTTACATTTAGAGAAATTTAAAGAGTTTATAAAGTACAATGGTCCTGGAAAAGTTACAATAAGTAATGTCAGATGTAATAATAAAATATGTAAAAGATGTAGATTTAGTATTACTAATAAATTTTTCTGACATTCTTTATATGAAAAAGGGTGTGTTCCAAATAAAAGTTTGACTTTGACATTTCCATCTATTAATATATTTAAAGATTCTTTATTAATTAAACACTTTATTAGAGGATATTTTGATGGAGACGGGTCTTTATCATTTTATAAAAATATAAAATCTGTATCTCCTAATATATCAATTTTAGGTACTAAAGAATTTTTAGAAAAATTAAGCGATATTTTAGGAATTCCTACTAGATTAAGTAAACAAAAAAGATATAAACATAATACTTGAACGCTATATTTTAATAAAGAAAGTGCTTTAAAATTTCTAAGTAATATATATGATGATTCTTCTGTTTATTTGGATAGAAAATATAATAGATATTTATTTTTTAAAATTACTTGCCACTCATTAAAGGAATTTAATGAGTTCTTTGAATAATTTTCGGTGAACTCTGAGATGAGAATACCGAGCTAACTATTATAGTAATATATAATAGCAGTGTAACGCATAGAAAGTGAACCTATTAATTTAATAGAATATAATCTTTCCACGAGTATTCAATATCCCAACTGAAATAAGTGGATAAAAATATATGCTGAACTATATCGAATATGAAGATATAGAATCTAGAGATAAAAAGCTCTAGAGATAACAAAATTGAAAACCCGTGTTGCAATTATAGCAATAAAAGCTTTTGTAAAAAGAAATCCAGCATTTAATGGTTTAATTGCTGTTCCAACAGATGTTTTGAAAGAACAGTGAAATAGAGAGTTGGCTAAAAACCAACTCTTTTCTGTCTGTAAAGTAGAGATATTTAATACTATCATTAAACAGCAATATCAAGTTGACCTATTAGTAGTAGATGAATGTCATTTATCTGCAAGTCCAACATTTATCAATATCTATAACTGTGTAGAATATAAATATCTTTTAGGATTAACGGCAACCTGGACTCGTCTAGACGGAAGTGAAAAATATCTTGAACAGTTTATGTCTGTTTGTGATACAATTACATTACAAGAGGCATTAGAAAATAACTGGGTATCTTCATATAGAAAATATAAAGTTCTTCTACATGTCGATATGGAGAAATACTGAGAGTATAATACTAAATTCCAGCAATTATTTGCTTATTTTAACCACGATTTTAAGTCGGTGATGGAATTAGTTAAGTCACCAAAAAAAGTGAAAATTTGGGCCCAAAAATGTGGGAAAAATGATAATGCTACAAGAGGTTACTTAGCTCAATTTATGAAATACTTAAAGCTAAGAAAAACTTTTGTCATGACTCATCCTAAAAAGTTTGAAGTTGCAAATAAAATTCTAGACTTTAGACGAGACAAGAAATGTATATTGTTTACTGCTACTGTAAAAGATGCAGAGCTATTTAAATCAAGAGCTTTAGTATTGCATAGTCAGAAAAAGAAAAAGGAGAATAGAATAATTCTTGAAACATTTAATCAATTAGATATTGCTAATATTGTTTCTCCTAAAGCTTTAGATGCTGGTGTCGATGTTAGAGGATTATCTGTAGGTATAGCTTTAACTTGTAATTCTTCTCAAGTGACTGATTTACAACGTATTGGCCGTGTGATTAGAGCTGAAGAAAATAAAGTTGCAGAGTTTTTTACATTAGTGATTGCGGGTTCTATAGAAGAGACTTGGTATAATAATGCCAATAAAAATCAATCTTATATAACTATTACTGAAGATCAGTTAGATGTTATATTAAAAGGTGGTGAAATTTCTACTAGACCCAAAAAAGGTATAATAGATATAGATAATAGATTTTAATTTAAAAGATCTAACGTAATACGTTATGTTTACTTTTAATCGTATTATATGAAGTTAGATACGATTTTAAATATTATGACTAAATATCAGTTAACAGCTGATGAAGTTTTGTTAATATATTTAACTTTTATTGCACAAACAGAGAATGGAAATCCCGAAGAGCATCGTATTTATTTCAAAAAATGATATGATGGCGGTGGTAATAAACGATTAAAAAGTTTATTTAATTCTCTCAAAGATAAGGGTATTATTAAGAAAAATTACAATCCTGATTGTTATGATCCTGATGAAATAGAATTTAATCATAATTTCATTAAACAATATTTTAAATTAACTGGAGAATTAGGACAAGAATTAATGGATGCTTATCCGTCATCATTGTATTTGAATGGTAAGATTGTAAGTTTAAAGAATATTTCTAAGAAATTTAGAGACCTACAAGAATTCTATTTTTGATATGCATCAACTATTGGACATAGTATAAGTAAACATCAAGAAGTATTAGAAATATTAGAATGAGCTAAGATGAATGATCTTATTCATATTCCTATTATTGAATTTGTTGCTTCTTGTAAGTGAAACGAATTTGAAGAAATGAAAATAAAGGGAATACAAGGTAAGACCAGTACTTATGATGTTTATACAACTGCTTAATGAGTTTAGTAGGTGAATTATATTCTAAAATAGAAGATGGACGAAAAGGTAAAAATATAGGTCTTAAAACAGGACTTTTAAAACTGGATTTTTATACTGGAGGGTTTAAAAAAGGGGTATATAAACTTATCTTTAGCAAAAGTAGTGTTGGTAAAACATTAATGATTTCCAACGCAGATATTTGTAAATATAAATAAATTGCGTTATTTTTGTAGTAAAAATTAAAATAATTTTTACTATGATAAACAAAATAATAGAACTAAGAAAACAAAATTTAAATTCATTTGAAATATCTAACAAACTAAATATTTCAAAACAAGCTGTAGATTTAATTCTTTTAGATTTTTATTTCAAGAATGTTAGAAAACATAAAGTAAATGATGTAAAAGTTAAAGAAGCCTTATGTAAATTTCATGAAAATCCTGAAATATCACTTAAATCTGTTTCTAAATTGTGCAATTGTACATCTGCTGCATTAGGTAATTTATTTAAACGATGCGGAATTTATTTATCACATAAAAGTAATAGGATATCATATACGTTTAAATTAAATGATTTAAAAAATATGATTGATTGTTTTAATAACGGTATGTCTCTGAAAGAAATAGGTAAATTATATAATACTCAAGGTTGTGTTATTTCAAAGTTTCTAAAAAAACATAATTTCAACCTAAATCGTAAAACAGTAAATGAATCATTTTTTGATGTAATAGACACAGAAGCAAAAGCATATTGATTGGGATTTTTATATGCTGATGGTAATGTTTCTACAAATTCTTACCATATCTCATGTGATTTACATATTGATGACATTGAACATCTAGAAAAATTATATAGTGCCTTAAATATTTTCAGATTACCAAGAACTGATAATAAATTGCAACGATGTAGATTTGCTATTTCTTGTAAACATATTAAAGATGCTCTAATAGAAAAAGGATGTGTTCCAAATAAAAGTTATATCTTAAAATTTCCAGATGAAAATATCTTTAAATCTAAAGATTTAATAAGACATTTTATTAGAGGATATTTTGATGGTGATGGATGTTTATCTTATGGAGGTAGTAAAAATATTTTTAAACCAAGATGTTGCATTGTTGGAACTAAAAATATTTTACAAAATATAGAAGTATATTCAAATACTTCATGAACATGATATGTTGCAAATAAAACAAGTGATCTAATATTTGATATAAAAAGTAATATAAATAATAGTATTAAATTTTTACAGTGAATTTATGAAAATTCTACAATTTATTTAAATAGGAAATATTATAGATATTTGTGTTTTAAAAATCATAATTTTGCCGTCTCTAAAAGTGATTTTAGAGATAATGATCGGGTAATATCGGAGAAGGCTAAGCTATATGTACAGAATAATTATCCAAATTTTGTATATAAGCATGTTAACACCGAGATAATAAAGTAATTTAAAAGTTATTTTATATTGTAACGCATAGGAAATGAACCTGTTATACAGAATATAATTTTCCCAAGAGTATCCGACATCTCAAAGAGATGAAAATATATGCTGAACTTATAGGAAACTATAAGAATTACTTGATAAAAAGCAAGTAAGATAACAAATTGAAAAGCTCTTTTGTTATATATACAGATATATATCGTATCTTAAAAGATTATCCAGATAAAGATATAATTATAGTTTATTTTTCTCTTGAACTAAGTGCTAATACATTGTTGGCAAAATTGTTAAGCTTATATTTATATGAAACTTATGGTATTGAAGTTACATATATGCAATTAATGTCATTTACTAATAAGTTATCAGATGATATACATAAGTATGTAATTAAAGCTCGTGAGTGGTTAGAATCTATAAGTCATAAGTTTATTATATATGATAAACAGCTTTCTGCGGATTCTTTTTATGCAGAAATGATGGAACTCCATAAAAGTTTAGGAACCTTTCAAAAAAGTCCTGATGGAAAAAGAACTATATATACTCCAAATAATCCTAATCAAATAGTTAATGTTGTTATTGATCATTTACTTTTAGTAAATCCTCAAAAAGGGAGAACTAAAAAAGAAGAAATGGATCTTATATCAACTTATTGTGTCAGATTTAGAGAACTATGTCAAACTAGTTTTGATATTATAATGCAAGAAAATAGAAATAGTACAACTATGGATAGGAGAAAAGCTGGTATGGAAGAGCCTACTGCTGATGAAATTCAACAGTCGGGGGAGCCATTACAAGCTGCTGATATTTGTATTGCATTATTTAGTCCATTTAAAACCCAACTAAAAAGTTATAGAGGATATAAAATAATGGATGATAACGAAGGATATGGTTTACAAGATATTTGTAGATCTATTATTATTCTTAAAAATAGATATGGTATTTCCAATAGAATTATCATGTCTGCTTTCAAAGGTAGTATTGGTATGTTTTATCCTTTACCTAAATCTGATGAAATAAATTATGAAGATTATCTTTCATGGAGAGAAAAAGAAATAAAAGATGCAACTGTAAAAGATACAGAAGTAAAAGATATCAGAAATAAAAATAAATTTAGTTTTTAAATATGGCTATTGAACTTCCAAAAAGTAAAATTCCTGCAGAAACCCAGGATCCTAAGTATTTAATTTTGTTTGGTCTTCCAAAGGTAGGAAAAACTACAATCTTAAGTACCCTTGAAAATAATTTAATTTTGGATATGGAAAATGGGTCTACATATGTAGATGCTTTAAAGATTAAAATAAATTCTTTAAAAGATTTAAAGGAAGTCTGCAAAGCTATTAAAGAGGCGGGGAGTCCATATAAATATATTACGATTGATACTATTACTGCAGTAGAAGAAATGGCAAAACCATTAGCAATTGCTTTATATCAAAATTCTCCGATGTTTAGTGAAAAGTATGCTGATGTAAAAGACCCTACTCAACTTCCTAATGGGAGCGGTTATGCATTTCTTAGACAGGGGATTGAAATGATTATTGATATGGTAGCAAAATGTACTCCTAATATTATTATATGTGGTCATGTTAAGGATGCCGCATTAAATGAAGGTGCTTCAAATAATGTTCGTACGTTAGATCTTACTGGAAAAATTTCAAGAATCTTGTCTGCAAAATCAGATGCTATTGGATTTGTTCATAGAGATGAAAATTCAAATTTATGTATTCAATTTGGTGCAAATGGAGAAGTTTTAACTGGAGCTAGACCTGCTCATTTAGCTAATAAAGACATTATTGTAGCGGAACGCCAGGAAAATGGAACATTTATACCACATTGGGAACGTATTTTTCCATCTCTTGCTAAAAAGTAAATATGTCAAAACCAAAATATATTAATATTAAAATTCCAGTAATTGAAGTGTCTGATAATAAATTAATATTATCTCCTCTTGCTATTGAGACTCTTCAAATTACTCCTGGGGATAGGGTTTCAGTTAACTATGTACAAGTAGACAATGAAGTTACATATCCTATAATTTCTAAATCTATAGTATTCGGGGATCCTGAAAATGGTAATAAGTGTTCTAAATCTAATACTATATCATTTAAAGGTACTCAAAGGACTATATTAATGAAATATGGTAATCTTTTTACACTTAAACCTGATAATAAGTATAAAGAAGCATTCAAACTTATTTCAATAAATGAAGTAGATTTAAATGTTCCTGAACTAATTGATGAAGTTAATAATTTAAATAATATATAAAATATGAGTATGTTTAATATGGGTGGCGTCAAGGACGCTAAAGTAGTATCTAGTAATTTCCTTCGTGCTGGAATTCATAATGTAATCTTCAAAGGAATCGACAAAGCTAATGGATTTAATGCGATTGAACTCCGTTTTGAAGCAGTAGATGGTAGTGGTATTCATAATGAAAGAATTTTTGAACCTCGCTCTGAAGAAAGAACTCAAAGCCAGTATGGCACAAATCCATCTGAATCTGAACAGTTTATGTGTAAAATCAAGCAAGTAATTGATGCTCTTGATCCTGAACTTGCACATAAGATTGAAGCAGATGGAGATAAATTTGCTGCTCCAGATTTTGATTCTTTTATTGCTCTTCTTAAAAAATATCTTGATAAGAGGATTGGAACTCAAACGCAAATCAAACTTGTGCCGACAACTGGAAATTTTGTAGGCTTTCCTGGGTTTGTTGCACGTCTCAGTAAGGATAATGCAATTTATATGACAACAAAAGTAATTGGTAGCGATCTTGTATTAACTGCAAAAGAAAAGGTGGCGATTGACGCAGCAGCAAATGCAAAGCCTACAGATATGCGGCAACGTAATAATGAACTTGATGACCTACGTGAAGATTTTTCTCCTCAGGAGGATAGTGTAAGTGACGAGGACAGTGATCTTCCTTTCTAACAATAAATAAGTTGTAGCTATATGATGCATGTACAAGCATACTTCTTTTAGTAATAAAGAAGATATGCTTGTACATTACATTATAAATAATTGTAAACCTATATATAAAGAGGTAAGATATGGAGTACAGGTTTCCTGCTGTTATAACTAGAGATTTAATTGAATCTAAGGTTTCTCAAGAAACACTAATGTATACCTATTATGGTCAACCTGTAAAAAAAGGTCTTTTTAGGTCTAAAGTAAGAAATGATTCAAAACCTACTGTAGCATATTACAAAAATCGCATGGGTAGAATTATTATAAAAGACTTTGGAAGTAATTATTGCGGAGATTGAGTATATGTGGTTATGAATAAATATGGCTGTGGGTATTATAAGGCATTAAATATAGTTGCAAGTGATATAGGTTTAATTCCCAGACAAAATAATATACCACAGGAGATTAAGTATTCTAATACAAAACTTGAAGATACTACTGATGCTATTATTCAAGTTGAAATAAAAGATTTCGAACAATATGAGTTAGATTGATGGGCTAAGTTTGGTATTGATTTGCAAACACTAAACAAGTTCAAGGTATTTTCTTGTAAAAATGTATTCCTTAATAACAATTTGTTTCATTTGTTTAAAGATAAACAATTAGTATTTGGATATTATGGAGGTATAAGAGAAGATATTGAACGTTGACGGATTTATTTCCCTAATAATAGAAAATATAAATTTATATCTAATTGAAAATCACTAAGACTACAAGGATCTCACATGTTACCAAAAATAGGAGAATATCTTGTTGTTACTAAGTCATTAAAAGATGTAATGACATTGTATAATTTAGGAATTCCCGCAATAGCCCCAATATCAGAAAATTGTTTCTTATCTGAGGCTCAATATCATCGTCTTAAAGAAAGATTTAAACATATAATCTTATTATATGATAATGATCGTCCAGGATTGAGAGCAATGATATCTATTAAAAAGAAATTCCCTGAAGTTATTCCAATATGAATACCTTGAGAATATAAAGCTAAAGATATATCTGACTTTTATGCCAAATATAAACATGATAAAACTGTTAGTCTAATTGAAAGCGCAAAAGAATATATTAAAGGAAAATCAGAAGGGGAAAGAGAAGAAATCAAGAAATTTAAAGAGGAATAGAGCTAGAGGAAATGCTTATGAAGTACAAATAGCAAAAGAGTTACGAGACCTTGGCTTTACAGGTGTTGTTACCTCTAGATCAGAAAGTAAAAGTATGGACGATAGAAAGGTTGATTTAGTAGATGTTGAGAATAAACTGTTTTTCAATCCTCAGCTAAAAGCTACTATTAATACTCCAGATTATTTTGGAATTTTAAACTCGTGCCCTTTTAAAGATAAACCATTTGTTATCTTTTGAAAAAAAATTAAACCAACAGAGTCTACATTTAGGTCAGTTGGAGAAATGGTTATGATATCTAAAGATTTTTTTTATGAATTAATTAAGAAATATGGAAACTTGTAAAGTAGAGTTTATTAGTAATACAGGACAGAAAATTGTTATAGATTTTAGTCTTGATGAAAAAGGAAATTTAGATTATAAACCTTCCTTTGAACCAAAAATTACAGACTTAAAAGCAAATTTAGGACTTTCAGCAGGGCTTTGTGAGCTATTTTTAACTGCCTTGGTCAATATGAGCAAAACAGGAAATACACAGATAAAAGATAATGAACCAAAAAGAAAACTTGAGAGTTAAATATAATTTAATTCCACAATATAAAGTAAAAGAAGTTAACAAGGTTCTTATGGGCATTTCTAATAATTAGTATTACTTTATAAAACATCATGACTATTAATTTAAATGATATAAAATTATCTCCTAATTTAGAAAGTGTTTATCGTGAGAAGATGTCTGATGAGGAATATTTTTCAAGTAAATATGCCCACTATATATCAAATTCTCGTCTAAAGCTGATTAATCCTAATCAAAACGGGTCTCCGAGCAAATATAAAGAAGGATTTACTGGTGAAACCACAGTAAGTTTGTCTTTAGGTTCTAGTATTCATGAGTTATTGCTTCAGAAAGATACTTTTACTTTAGGCCCAGATATAGGTAAACCTCCAGCTAAGTTAGGACTGGTAATTGATGAGATCTTTAAACTACGAAAAAAGAATTTACCTATATACAGTGCTATAGTAGAGGCTTGCGAAAAAGTACATTATTATGAATTCAGCCTAACTCCTACTAGAATAAAAAGTATTATTAAAGATGGGTTTAGGTATTATTATAACCTTAAGCTTATAAAAGATAATAATACTATTATTCTATCATCTAAGGATCGAGATACAGTAGAAAAATGTATTAATAATCTTAATTCTAGTAGACAAGTAAATAATCTATTATATCCTACTGATATTTTTGGAGATGCTATTGAAACATATAATGAAGAAGCATTCTTTATTGATATCAACGCATCTTATAATGGTAATCAACATACTCTTAAGCTTAAAATGAAAGCTGATAATTGAACAATTGATCTTGAAAATAAAATTATCACCTTAAATGATTTAAAAACAACAGGCCATTTATTATATCAGTTTATGGAACCTGGTGGATCATTTGAAATATTTTCTTATTCAAGACAATTCGCATATTATATTTGAGTTCTACTTAGATATTGTGAAAAAGAATATGGATACAATTCAGAAGAATGAACTGTAAAATGTAATGTTATTGTTGTTGAAACTACATCTACTAATAGTGTTGGGGTATACTCAATTAACAAGGAGGTACTAGAACAAGGGCGTAAAGAATTTTGTAAACTTCTTAAGATGGTTGCATATTGCGAGATGAATGATTATTCTGATGATATTATATTTGTTTAGTATGCAGAAAATAGAAATTCAGGCTCACTCCTTAGAGGAGGCAAAACTTACAGCTTTTCAAGCAGGTATTACCGTAGTACAAGACGCCACAAAAAATTGGAAGAAAGCAGGCTCTCCTATACTTACGAAAGACTTAAATATATACGCTGCAGATTTTTTAGAGGAAAAGGGTATGTTTGATTTTAAAGGAGCAGGTATAATTATTACCATTACTTCTGGAGTTGAAGATACTAGAAAAAATCCTTTTAAAATTAACAGTGTCCGTAGAAAGGGTCGTTGTCAACTTAAACGAGTTATAGAAATTCGAACTCAAAAGGACAATCAACTCTTAGGAACTGCTAGTAATAAAACAGAAGCAATAGAATTATCAAAAGAACTAATAAAGAAGTGTCAAGAGAATATATATGGGAAAACTGTATACTATTCTAGTGATATTGACTTTGAGATGGAATATACTCCTTCAGTAAGAGCTCAATTAGGGCAATATATTGTTTTTGGAGTAGATGAGGCAGATGTGAAAATAAGTAAAAGAAAAAGTAGAGGTTTTGAATAACTTCTATTTTTATAATATAATAATTGTTTTAGTATGTATGTAATCAAGAGAGATGGTTCTCAGCAAATATATAATCCTGAAAAAATAAACAAAGCTATTTTAGCGGCTTTACAAGTATGTCAATGTAATATTGAAAATCCTGCACGGTTTATTGAAGTAAATAATGGAGATTCTGTAGAATTAATTCAAGATAGAATTGAAAATTGATTAATGGATACTTGTAAAGATGCAGCTAAAGCATTTATATTGTATAGAGAACAACATAAAAATATCAGAGATTGAGTTTCTAAAAAGGAAAAATTTATAGAAAATTATAAAAAATCTTCTAATACTGCTGATGCAACTATTGATGATAATTCAAACGTATCTGGAAAAAATATTGGGATTTTAAATGCTGAGATTCATAAATCAGATAATATCTTAATCAGTAGAGGTATGATTGAAAAGGAACTCAGAGAGTTATACCCAGAGTTTGATTTCAAACAATACAGCCGAGATCTTAATCATCATATTATTTATAAACACGATGAATCTGGTTTCGCTGGAGCAATTGCTCCATACTGTTGTAGTATTACTATGTATCCATTTTTGAATGAAGGAATAAAAAATATTGGAGGACTTTCTGCTTATCCAAAAAATATTGATTCTTTCTGTGGAATGTATATTAATTTAATCTTTGCTACATCTGCTCAATTTGCAGGAGCAGTAGCAACTTCAGAATTCCTACTATATTTTGATTATTTTGCAAAAAAAGAGTGAGGAGATAAGTATTATCTTAATAATGATAAGTTAATTACATCTGAATTGGTAAAAAGACCTAAAACAATTAGGAGTCAAATTCATCAGTATTTTCAACAGGTTGTATATTCAATTAATCAACCTGCTGCAGCACGAGGAATGCAAGCAGCTTTTGTGAATTTTTCATACTTTGATAAATCGTTCTTTGAAGGAATGTTTGGTGACTTTATGTTTCCAGACGGAACAAGACCAGCTTGGGATTCTCTAAATTGACTTCAGAGAGAATTTATGCAGTGGTTCAACAAAGAGAGACTAAAGACAATGATTACATTTCCTGTTGAATCTTTTGCACTAGTATATAAGGATGGAGATTTTGTGGATAAAGAAAGTGCTAAATTTGTTGCTGAAGAATATGCTAGAGGACATTCTTTCTTTACATATATTAGTGATAGTGTGGATAGTCTCTCGTCATGTTGTAGACTTAAAAATATGCTACAAACAAAGGAATTTAATTTTACTAATGGAAATATGGGAGTTCAGACAGGCTCTAAAAGTGTAATTACTCTTAATCTAAATCGAATTGTACAAGATTGATATAATGAATATCACAAAGTAGATGGATTGAATATGAATTCCTGTAGTAGAGATCAATTAAAACTTTACATAATTAATATCTTAGATCGAGTATACAAGTACCATACCGCATATAATTCACTCCTTCATAAAATATATAATGCGAATTTATTACCTGTATATAAGGCTGGATTTATTAATTTAGATAAACAATATCTAACAATTGGAATTAATGGACTTAATGAAGCAGCTAACTTTTTAGGAATTAAATGTACTGATAATTCTGATTATAAAGATTTTTGTCAGTTTATTTTTAGTACAATTAAAGAACAGAATAAACTTCATAAAACTAAGACAGAAACATATAATACAGAATGCGTGCCTGCTGAATCATTAGCTATTAAGAATTATAATTGAGATAAAAACGACGGATATTGAATTCCTGATAATACTAATTTGTATGCAAGTTACATTTATAGGCCTAGTGATAAATCATTAAGTGTATTAGATAAATTACGAATGCACGGATCCGAATATATTGGAGAATATTTAGATGGTGGATCCGCAGCTCATATAAATCTAGAAGAACACTTATCTATTAAACAATATGAGCAATTACTAAAATATGCTGCGCAGGTAGGATGCCAATATTTTACATTTAATATTCCTAATAGTGAATGTGAGAACTGTGGATATATTACTAAGCATCCTATTGACGTTTGCCCTAAATGCGGAAGTACAAAAATAAGTTTATGGGATCGTGTAATTGGATATTTAACTAAGATTAGTAACTGGTCATCGGGAAGACAGATAGAACAGAAAACTAGAGTTTATAGTAAAGATGTAAATAATGGTTAAATATACAGATACTCAGGTTACATTTAGAGAGATACCAGATGAAATAACTTTATGTATAAATATATCAGGATGTCCGAATCATTGTGAAGGATGTCATAGCTCTTATCTGGCAAATGATATTGGAACTGAGTTAACATTTAATGAATTACTAAGACTAATAACATTAAATAATGGTATTACGTGTGTTTCCTTTATGGGAGGAGATCAAGATCCTAAATATGTTAACTCTTGTGCAGAAATAATTAGGAATAGTGATCTACCACTAAAAGTTGCTTGGTACTCTGGAAAGCAAGAATTATCTAAGGAAATTAATTTAAATAATTTTGATTATATTAAATTAGGCCCTTATATAGCTGCAAGAGGGACTCTAGATAATCCTGATACTAATCAGCGACTATATATAGTTAAAAATAATAGATTAGAAGATATTACTAATTTATTCTGAAAATAAAGTTGTTTTATGAATACTATTAATATAAATCCTTTTACTTTTAAGAAATGTGATTACTTAGGACCCACTCCAGATAATCCAGATTGGGAAATAGTAAAGTGAGTAGAAAACATTTACTACAATAAACAGGACGATTATATTAAAGATGGAGATTTTTACTATCCTAAGGATAACTGTAGTTGATCTATACATAAATCTTGTTTTAAGAATCCTAAATCTTGTTATACTGTAGCAATATTTTATTTTAATGAAAAGGAGCTCAGTTGAGATTTAAGATGTTTTGAGCATATTGTAGATTTTAATGATGAAGAAATCATTAAGTTTTGGAATCTAATTAAAAGAGGATTTGACTATCTTAATAATTTAACCTAAATTATATATAAATAATGGAGTATCAAATAAAACCTGGTTGGCAACTTAACCCTAGTGAAAAGGTTGTTAAAGGTATAACTAAATTACTTGAGAAGAATAGTATGATCTGTCCATGTGTTCATCCAGAGAATGATGGAGATCTTCATTGTCCCTGTGAGTCTTATAGACTACGAGATAAATGTTGCTGTAATTTATATGTTCATGTAAATAATTAATATAAATGATTGATATACAATTTAAAAAACTTAGTGAAAATGCAGTAATTCCAACTAAAGCTCATCCTACTGATGCTGGTTTTGATATGGTAGCTACTAGTAGAAGAATTACAGACGATTATATTGAATATGGAACTGATATAGCAATCAAACTTCCTGAAGGATATTGTGCTATGTTATTTCCCCGTTCGTCTAACTCTTTAAATGATTTAGTATTAGCAAACTCCGTTGGTATTGTAGATGAAAATTATACTGGAGAGATTAAATGGAGATTCAAACGTATTAGAAAAGATTTTAAATTAGGCTTAAAGAAGATTCGTTTATTCTCATTTATCTATGATATAAAGATTGAGAGTGCTAAGCTAAATATTTATGAGGTAGGAGATAGAATTGGTCAGATTGTAATTATGCCCATACCACAAGTTCAATTTACAGAAGTAGATAAACTTCCTAAAACAGATCGTGGAGATGGTGGATTTGGATCAACTGGTACTAAAGTAGAGGATCTTCCTGTAGAAAAACCTACTAAACGTACTCGTAAGAAGAAAGCTGAGTAATGAAGTATAATATATCTGAATTAGAAAAAGAATATAAAGTAAAGTTAGATGATGCACAAATTCAAGTATTATCTGACTTGACTTCTTTTATAACTAGTAACGAACATTGTATCTGTTTAACAGGATGTGCTGGAACGTCTAAATCCATGATAGCTAGTATGTTATATGACATATTAGCTGATAATGGGTACTGAACTGCTTTTGTGGCTCCAACAAATAAAGCAAAATTAGTATTAGAAGCAAAAGGAATGAAAGGAAGAGAAGCCTTAACAATACATTCCTTATTAAATCTTAGACCTAATTTAGATATATTAAATTTTGATGCGTCTCAATTAGAGTTTAACTTTTCAAGTACTTCTTTCAAAAAATCTAGACAGACATACAAGTATAATGTTCTTATAATAGATGAATGCAGTATGATAAATAGCGATTTATATGATCTGCTGCTAAAAGAATATAGAACATCAAAGATAGTATTTGTTGGAGACCCAAAACAACTTTATTCAGTAAAAGAAAATAAACCTTCTAAAGCATTTAGTAATAGAACTATCCACTTAAGTAAGATATATAGGCAAAAAGAAAGTTGTCTATTTAAGGTATTAAACTATCTAAGAGAGAAACCCCTATACAAATTCAAAAGTATATCTGATGACTATTGTAATATTACAGTATGTAATAACATATTCAGAATGCTTAAAAAATATAGTTATTTATTTAAACTCTCTAAAGACTTTGATGACTCTAATTTAGTAAAATTAGTTTCATATACTAATAATAGAATTAGTGCTTTAAATAAACTAATTAGAGAATGTTTAGATTATAAAGAAGAGTTTGTTGTAGGAGAAATTTTAACAGGATATGATACAACTAATTACTTAGGATTAAGAATAGAAAATTCTCGTGATTATATTATTACATCAGCACATAAGACTAGATATAATGAACTAAATGCTTGGTCTTTAGAATTAAAATCAGATGACTCTAAATTTAAAGTTATAGTATTATCTAAATACAATTCTGAAGAAAAGATTAATAATTTAGCTAAAAAATTAGAGGATGCGAGACTAATAGCAGTTAATGCTGCTAAGAATAATATGTATAAAAAGTCTGTAAACTCTTTATGGGCTAAGTATTATAATTTGTCTGAATCATTTTTAACTACATTTGATTTAGAATATGATAATAGAATAATTAAACGTAAATCACTAGATTATGGGTACTGTATATCAACCCATAAGTCACAGTCATCACAATACTCTATTGTGATGATAGATATGGAAAATCTATGGAGATGTCCCAATAGCGAGGAATTGAGGCAGTTGCAATATGTAGCTTGTAGTCGTACTACAGGTGACTTAATTATATACCAACAGGATTAATGAATAGCTCATTTAATTTAACTAAAATAGATCTTGCTGCTTTTATATTGTGTTTAAGAAAAACAAATATTATACGAGCAACGGATTCAGATGATTTACTTGAAATAAAACGTCTTGTTCCAGGAGTTATTAGTATTTTACTAGAATATTGTTTTGGAAAATATAATTCAAATCTTATCTGGGAATATGCTATGAAAACAGATAATAACAAGTTTACTACACTTGATGAATTATATGATTATCTTTCTGATCCTAATTCTAATTTAGTTTCAGATAATGCTGCTTCACTAGAAGAATTACTAAAGGATTATCCAGGAAGTAAGATGCTATTAGATTTAAAAAAATTTATAGATGAAATACCTAGCTAGACTAAAATATAATATAAGTAAAATAGTTAGAATTCCACAATGTATTTACTTATGTATTAGGTTTCCTTTTTTATACCCTAGAAATAGATTTACAGATAAACACCAAGTAAGTCCTGAATGGCTTTTAAAATTAAGTAATAAATATTACCAAAAAGCTTATACTGAAATTAATTTGTCATATAAATTTTATAAAGACCCTAAAGAATGCACTGAATTTAATTCTATCATTAGAGATGTTGGTAAATATAATTTCAATGTTAACTTAACTCCTTCTGGTATATTAAAATTTGAAAGTGTATACATTGATTCTCCGTTTGAATTTAATCTTCAGAAACATGTTGGAAAGGACTTTACTATTACTGGTATAACTACTTCTACTAATATGTTTACTAATCGTCCATATATTATATATCATGTTCATAAAAATGAGATAACAAAGTATAATTATGGATTTGCGTTTAAAACACTTAAAATTTGCGTAGATAAGTTCTATAAGAAAGTGTATAATTCTATTATTTTTATTTGGGATAATATTATAAACAGAATTTGTTTTATCCCTACATCTACAGAACTAGATGCTATGCCTACTGGGTGGAGAAAAGCTTTTGGTATACAGATGTGTAAGGATCTGAAGAAAGTTCTCAAAAAGCATAATTACCTATATAAGTATAGGATTATGCAGATTAAGGAGAAATTTGGAGAATTAAGGTGGTATTCTTGTGGGTCACCTAGAGGTTGTGAATATCCAGTAATAGAAAAGTATGAGGAACTTTCAGGAAGAACTTGTATTAGTTGTGGATCTCCAGCTAAATATATAACTAGAGGATGGATTAGTCCTTATTGTGAGAGTTGTGTTTCTAAAAATGAAACTTATGATGAAATTAAGTATTAGTAAAGATGCTAATGTTAATTATTTAGCAAAAATTGTTAAAGTAGATTCATTTAAACCACATCCTAATGCTAATAAGTTAAAACTAGCAACAGTTGATGGATATATTATTGCTATTAGTTCTGATTATAAGGAAGGTATTTATATATACTTTCCTACAGAATGTACAATTGATCCTGAGTTTTTGTCTTTTAATAATCTTTATAGAAAATCTGAGAAGAATACAGATAAGAATAAGCAAGGATTCTTTGAAGATGCTGGTCGAGTAAGGTGTATCAAGTTAAGGGGAATAGGATCTGAGGGATTTATTATGCCTATTAATACCCTTGAGTCATTTGTTGGTGATATTGAAGATTGGGAATCTCTTGTTGGGACTGAATTTGATTCTATAAATAACAAGAAGTTTGTTTGGAAATATATACTCAAGCCTAATGGTAACAATAGCTCTAATGGTAAACAGCCTCCTGCTAAGGAAGTTTTAAATATTGTAAATAATCAGTATAGGCAACATGTAGATACAGTTCAGTTACAAAAGGCTATGTATGATGTTAATCCTGATGATATAATAAATATATCATGGAAAGAGCATGGCACATCACTAATTTGCTGTAACTTAATGACTTATAGAACTCTCTCTCTTAGAGATAAGATAGCTAAGTGGTTTGGAGCACATATTCAAGAAACAGAATATAAGAATTTTGCATCTTCTAGAAGAGTTATTAAAGATCCAAACCTAAATCCTTCTGTGTCTAAAGGTTATTATAACTATGATATTTAGAGTATTGCTAATGAAGTGATAAAACCTTTTGTACATCCTAGAATGACTATTTATGCTGAAATTGTTGGTTTCATGCCAGATGGAAGTTATATACAAAAGAATTATGACTATAAATGTGTTTATCATCCTAAACTTTATGATTATTCTAAAATGAATCCTCAGCAAATGTATGATGCTAAACTATTTAATATTATAATGTATAGAATTACATCTACTGATATACAAGGAAGAGTTCATGAATGGTCTGTTAGACAAATGATTGATTATTGTGACAAATATGGAATAAATCATATCAAGGAACTTTATTGTGGTAAAGCTAAAGATTTATTTGATTTATCTACAGAACAACACTGGCATGAAAATTTTATAGAATCTTTAAGAGAAACATATCTAGAAAGAGACTCTATCCTTTGTAATAATAAAGTCCCTGAAGAAGGGATTGTATTAAGAAGAGAAGTTTCCGATATTAGTGTCTATAAGCTTAAGAGTGTTAACTTCTTAGAGAGGGAATCTAAAGCTTTGGATAAAGGAACTATTGATATTGAATCAACACAAGAGTAATGACTACTGAAGAACTTAATAAATTAAAGGAAAATAGTAATATTCGGTTTATCTATAAAATTCCTAATTCTCTATATAATGAAAAATACGAATATATAATTATTGGAGATAATCCTGATATAAAAGCGGATAATATTCGGACTTTTAGCTGTGACGATTGATTTATAAGGATGAGAGCTGGAAGTTTACTACCTTATGTCTGTGCAACTCTTCCTAGATCAGGTAAAATAAAAGAATTTATAAATATATATGATAAACCAAATATTATAACTCTTCGAAGTTTTATTAATGCTAAAGTGATTAGTGAAACTGAACTTATTCAAGAATGTTTATGGGGGGAGCAACTTATAAAAGAAGGTAAGGTTAATAGAATGGATGTGTTTAAAAATAATCCTAGCTTTACTGATGCCTTAAACGGATTTTATGAAGCTGTTGATCCTATATATAAAATGTGGAAAGAAAGTAATGTGTAATCAAAATAATATAAAGGCCCCTAAGAATAAGATCTTATTTGTTCTGATGGGGCCTCCATAATTTCAGCTAGTGGTAAAACTACTTTTGCAAAGGAATTTGTGAAAGACAAGAGCGCTTGGATTAGAATAAACCGTGATGATATTAGATTGATGTGTGGAAATTATTGGGTACCTTCTAGAGAAAAATTAATTAGTATATATGAAGAACTGATGATCAAAGAGGCTTTGTCTAATGGATATAATGTCATCATTGATAGTACCAATCTCAATCACAAAACTAAGGCTAAATGGGAAAAATTAGCTGCTAATTTTAACGCAAAACTAGAGTATAAAGAGTTTATTATTCCATACAAAGAAGCTATTAAAAGAGATAAACACAGAAATTTACAGATTGGAGAAGACACTATTCGGATGTTTTACAGGAAATATTATCCTGATCTCTTATCTCAAGAATTAGATGAAATATAATATGTTATTTGTTAAATATCTTAAAAAATATCTGGACTCATGTAAAGACTTCACATATTCAGGGTGAACTATAGATGATATTTACAACAATAATCAGGTTTATCATATTGAATGAGGTCTATTTCAGCTTCCTCCCTCTTATATATGAATTCAACAGGATAACTTTGGGCCTTATTTTTATAAATTTGGGATTATTCCTAATGTTATAGATATTATTGATAAACAAGAGTCAAATAATATATATCCACTGAGTTCTTATATTGTAGTTAACTCTTGATTCTAAAGAACTAATAATTTTTTTTAAATCCTTACCCAAAAGTGAACACCATTAAATATATTATTAAAGAGTGGCCATATACTCAAGAGTTAATGGAATATCCTGATTTTAATGAACATTCATGTTTAATTAATGATGAGAATTGGTTAGATCAATATGGCCCTATGTCTTACTTTGTAGAAGAAGACTGATTAAAATCAATAGGAAAATGTTAAAAATTTACTATTCTTATGTAAAGATGTATAATAGATTGTGTGTATTAAACAGCATAGTATTACAACATAATCTATTATATCTAGGAGTAATAGTTAGTAGCCTATTCTAATGAAAGCTAGAGTTAAAAATTTCACAATTGAAGTTCAACCTATGACAAAATTTGATTATAATTATCAAATATTAAAGATACAAGTTCAGCATACTGAAAATAAAAGAGTAAATGGCTTTTATTGTAACTGGAATGGATATAGATTTTGGATTAATGAAGATGATTTTAACAAAATATATACAATAGAATATGATAAAGAAGTATAGAAAAAAACCTGTAGAAATAGTAGCTGTTCAATATATTGGAAACAATATTGAGGAAATTGAGGATTTTGTTGGAAATCAACTTTTGCGTTATAACAATACACAAGAAGAAGATGATTATTCACTAGGAATCCCAACTCTTGAAGGTATAATGAAAGCTTCAGTTGGAGATTATATTATCAGAGGAGTTCGGAATGAGTTTTATCCTTGCAAACCTGAAATATTTAGGATTACATACGATGAAGTACAATGTTAATTAGAGGTAAAATTGTATACGTTTATGATATTGAAATATTTCCTAATGTATTTCATTGTGTTGTAAAAAACACAGAAACAGGAGAACGTTTATTTTTTGAAATATCTGAACGTAAAAATGATTTACAAAAATTAGTAGACTTATTTTGAACTATTAGAAATCAATCTCAAGCTGGTATCTGAGAACGAAACTATACTACAAATTTGCAGTTTAAAACTGATAAAATATTTTGTGGATATAATAATATTCATTATGATAATCCTATTATTAATTATATTATTGATTTCCATAAAGTAATGTTAAAGATGTCATATTCAGAGATATGTGCATCTTTATTTAGGCTTAGTAATTTAATAATTCAATCTACTGATACTAATTTTAATTCTTGGACAAAGTGGAAATATAAAATTTATTTTGAAACATTAGACTTGTTAACGATGCTCTATTCTCAAAAATTGAGGGTAGGACTAAAGGAAATGCAAGTAACAATGCAGTTTCGAAATATTCAAGAATATGAAGGCGATTTCCAATCCTGACTTCCTACATCTGAAATTCCTAAAATGATAGAATATAATATTAATGATGTTGATTCTACTGAGGAGTTATTAAATAGATGTAAAAAAGATATTGAGTTACGTATAGCTATTGAAGATGAGTATGGGGTGAAGGTACTTAATAAAGATGGAGTTAATATTGGAATGAAAATTATTACTCAAAAGTATCTTGAGAAAACAGGACAAACTTGAAATCAAATTAAGGATTTAAGATCACCTTGTGATATGATAGATTTGAGTAAAGTAATACTTCCGATTGTAAAATTTAATACACCAATTTTAAAAGAGCTTTTAGCTGAAATGAAACAACAAGTTGTTTCTCCTGGAAGAAAAGGTTATGAGAAACATTTTATATTGGATGGTTTAGAGTATTGTGTAGGAGTAGGTGGTAAAATGTATGCCACGTAATCGAGAAAAAACGGGGAAGGAGTTGTATATTTAGATAATTTTTCGTATATTTGTGTTTTAATAATTAAAACAATATATTATGCGAAATCAAAAATATTTAAAAAACTTTAATCCACAACAAATCATAGAACTTAATACAAGTGGATTAAATTTAAAGGAAATTAGTAAAATAATCAATATTCCTGAAAGAAGGTTAGGAGAACTTTGTAAACAATATAATTTAAATATCAAACGTCGTTTCAAATATTTAATAAATGATAATTTTTTTGATAATTTAGATTCAGAATCAAAGTTTTATTTATTAGGATATTTTATTGCTGACGGATGTTTACAACTAGAAGAAAAATTTAAAAATAATAAAAAGTATTCAGAAAGTTATAGGTTTATGATTAATGTATCTATTGATGATGAAGATGTTATAAAGTTATTTCAAAAAGATATTTCTCCAAATAAGCCTTTAGAATATTATGATAATCAAAGTGGAGTAAAATCTAGAAAGAAACAGGTACATTTACGATGAAGCTCTAAACATATGTTTAATACTTTAAGTAAATATAATATTAAGCCTAGAAAAACTTATGATAACTATTTTTTATTGCCAAAATATATAGTCCAACATAATTTATTTAAACATCTTGTAAGAGGTTTAATTGATGGAGATGGTTATATTGGTAAAGGTCATATTCAGATATGTTTAAATTCTAAATACTTTGCTAAACAGGTACTATATAATTTTAAGACGTATAAGTATTTTACTAAATATAATTTAAAAGAAATACGAGGAAAGACTTGTAAGTACTATAGCTTAACATTATATGGCGGAAAAAGATTCATAGAAGAATATTTTGCTAATAATATAAATTGTGAATACTATCTAAAAAGAAAATACTATAACCCCGTGCTAACCTTATAGATTGCGAAAGGCTGTAAGGTAGTGTAGAGCGTAGGAGATGAATAAATATAATTCTCCCAAGAGTTCTCGACAGTAGTAATACTGAAAAGGTACGCCGAACTTATGTGAACTACAATAACATAAGAAGTAAAGGATAAAAAGCCTTTACGATAACAAAAATGATACATTCCGTTAATAAGCCAGAGGAAATTCGCCCAAATGAGAATGAAATATTAAGTGATATCGATGTTGCGTTAATATAGTGGCGCAAGTAAAACGCGGTTAATTGCGGGGACTTAATAAAATTTACTAATACTGCAACTAATAGTAATATATAGTGTAGCATATAAGGTAATGCTTATAGGATAGTAAAAACTTAGTAAATATTATAATCCGCAGCCAAGGGTCCTTTTAGGATCAAGGTTCACAGACTATCTCGAAAGAGAGTAGGATAAAAAGTTATAACTTTTATTCGAAACGCCGCGAATTTTTATAATTAATTTGGTTATATCCATCTATCTTTGTATATTTGTAAAAATTAATCAATATGAAAGCAAATATAAAGGATAAATTTAAATGTGGAATTTATTGTATTAAGAATACAGTAAATAATAAAATATATGTTGGAAAATCTATTAATATTTATGGAAGAATAAAACAACATATTACTCAATTAAATCACAAATCTAAAGAAGAGAACTATCATTTAATTAATGCATGACATAAATATGGTAGAGAAGTATTTATTTATGAAGTCTTAGAATATTTAGAATTTAAAAAGTATGATGAATTAAATGTGCAATTAAAACTTAAAGAACTCGCAGATAAAGAACTCTACTGAATACAAAAGTTAAATGCTTTAGATAGAAATATTGGATATAATATGAGATTAGATACAAGTACTCAATGTTTAGTCTTAGAAGAAACTAAAGAAAGATGTCGGAAAGCTCAAATTGAGCGTTTTAAAGATCCTAAAGAAAGAGAAAAAATTGCAATGCGAAGTCGTCAATTATGAACTAATAAAGATTTAAAAGAACAAATGGCTCGTAATTGTGCATTAGCTAATCGTAAATATAGAATTGGGAAATTTGATAAAAATGATAATTTAATAAAAATATATGAAATTATAAACGATATTAAATTAGAAAATCCTGATTATTATTTACAAGCTATTAAAGGATGTTGCCAAGGTACAAAAGCATCGTACAAAGGATACAAATGACATTACATTGAACTAAACTCAGAACAAGTTAGATATAAAAATTAAGATATAGTCGAAATAAAGGATATGCACTATATCCTAGTATGATTATTGAACATAAATTTTATCCACCTCATTTAGGAAAAGAATTTCTAGAAGTCTATACTCAGATTAAAAATGAACGAATTGAAGCTAAACATAATGGTAATAAAATTAAAGATGCAACTCTAAAATTAGCTTTAAATGGCTTAAGTGGCAATTTGCAAAATGAACACAATTTCTGTTATAGTCCGTTTACTGTTATGCAAATTAGAATTAACGGACAATTATTATTATTAATGTTAGCTGAACGATTGATTGCAATTGGTTGTAAAATTGTTCAAGCTAATACTGATGGTTTATTTGTTTTACGGCCAAAAAATAAGGAACAAGAATTTCAAGATGTTTGTAAAAATTGGGAAAAATTGACTAAACTTAATCTCGAAGAAGATCGTTTTGAAGCTATGTTTCAATTTGCAATTAATGATTATTTAGCAATTAAAGAAGGATATTCTAAAACTAAAAATCCCGATTTGTTAAAAACTAAAGGAATGTTTATTGATAAAGTTAAGCTTGGCAAAGGTATGGATGCAACAATTATACCTGAAGCAATTAATAAATGTTTGGCTGATGGCATTCCTGTAGAAGATACAATTCGTAACTGCAAGGATATTAATAAGTTTATTACTTATCAAAAGGTAAGTAAAGATTATTCTGTTGAATATGATGGTAAAATTATTCAAAGAATTAATCGTTATTATATTTCTACTGATGGTCCTTGGTTATATAAATGTAAGATTGATAGTAATGGTCGTCGATATAATTATATTAAGTTGCTAACTGATTCTGGAGTAACAATTTTGAATACAATTAATAAATCAGATGAGTTACCATCTAATATTAATTATTCTTTTTATATAGCTGCTGCACAAAAAATTGTATGTATGTTTAAGCATAAACAATTAAAACTATTTTAATGAAAGATAGAAATTTAAATTTAGAACATATTCAAGTATGTATTTCTGATCTCCAACATCTAACATATAAGATTGAATCAGATCAAGCTGCAAGAATGGCAAATGATCATATTGTAGGTGATGTTATTAGAGATATTGAGGATCGGACAAAGAGTAGAACTCCAATTACAAATATAATGGTTGTATCTTATACAAAAAACTTTATCAATAATTTATTAAATATTGCTTCTGAATGTTATACAGATATTAAGTATGAATATAATAATTCATATATTAGTTTTGAATTGAGATATTATATTGGGGGTAACTCTATCGATATAAGTATTAAGTATTAATGGTATGTTATTAACATATAATAATCAAAAGTATTACATGTATGAACTATTTGAAAATATTGTTCAAGAAAGAGCAATACTATATGATTTAAAAGAAAAGATACAAATGTTTTATAAAATGAACACATAATGAAGGATTGGTTAGGAAATATATTAGGAATTGGAGATAATGTTGTTTGTATTGAACGATCTCGATCTTCTGCGTGGTTTGTAGAAGCAGAAGTCATAGGATTTACACCAGAAAGAATTAAATTAAAATATAATCTTAGCGGAAAAGTTCATTTAAAGAGCTGTGATAAAATTGTTAAAATGTAATATATAATAAAATGAAAGTAAAAGAAGTTATATCAACAATTAGTAATACTGATTATTATTCTTTAGTTGAAGCAACTAGAGCAGTTGGTTTATATAAGGATGATATTGTAGTTGAAAACTATAATATCACAAAACATAAGTACTTTAATATTGTAACAAATATTTATAAATGTGAAGATGGATTTGTTGCAATTACAGGTCTTAAAAATAATATAAAAAAGAAAGATTATGAGGAATTTAATATAGCTGCATTTGCAGAAGAGTATATTGAGATTCCGACTGTAATATACGCTCCAAAATACCGTCGATAGTAATGATTAGGACTTATATTTGTGTTACAGCTGATGGGAATGATGCTGATTATGTTACTAAAGTTAGTGAAATTACAGAGGATCAATTAGCAAATATTATGCCAATAATTAATAAAATTAACAATTATAAAGGTGATTATAATTGGCCAGATAATGGGTATAGAGGTATTAATCCTATGAAACTATATAATCTAACAAGTGAAGAATATGATAATTTTTCAGGATATATACCATACTGGGAAGAAGGCGTTCATACAATTACTGATATTGACATCATTATTGGAGAAAAAACTAAATTGTTATAATGAAATTAATTAAACCATCTTTTGAAATACTTGAACAGGAACCAGGTATTCAAGGAATATATAAACAAATTGAACGAGCAGGTCGAACGTGCTACAAATCAGAGGATCGTATTACAGAAGATTCTGCAGAGAAGTTTGTTAATATGATTAAGGATAGACAGCACACAGCTATGTTAGAACACGGTACTGTATATTTAAAAGATATCTACGATGTATCTGCAATTGGAAGTTGGAGGCGTAGTATTGGAGGTAAATATTCTTCTAATAAATATTCAGTAGTAAATACTGATCGTATGTGTGATTTTCAGGGAATATATGTTACTACCAATTTTAGAGTACTCGTAGAAAATAACTGACTTGATGATCTAAAATATCTCTGTGAGCCTACAGAATATCATGAAAAACGAATTACAGTAAAGTTTATTCTTCCAATTTCTATAAGTCGTGAGTTTTGTCGTCATCGCGTGTTCTCATTTGCAGAACAATCAACAAGATATTGCAATTTTTCTAAAGATCGATTTGATAATGAAATTACGTGTATTTTACCTTATGAGTTTAGTGCACCAGATGGGCATATTGAAGTCAACTATGACTTAATAGAAAGGTTATATGGCAAAGATGAAGTTAAAAGTCAGAAGGCTTTGCCTTTATCTCATATTATTGAGTCATATATAAACGCTGAGTCTGAATATATGTACCTTATAGATAATGGATGTCCACCTCAAATAGCAAGAGAAGTACTCCCATTAGCAACAAAGTCTGAATTAATTATGACTGGAACTCTTGAACAGTGGAAAGGGTTTTTCAAACTGCGATGTGATAAAGCTGCACATCCACAAGCTCGCGAACTAGCTATTCCTTTGAAAGAAGAGTTCATTAAAAGAAATTTATTAAATGAAAACGATTAAACAACTAATAGAAGAATTTCTTAATTCTGACAATAAAGAATTAGACTTACCAATGACTCCTATTGATAATATAGATGATATTATGCGTGAGCTTGGAGCTCTTGAGGATTAGAGTCTTGAGGTTAATACATATGGAGGTTTTTATAAATCTTATATTTATGGTAGTTTAGGTTTAGAGCTTAGTGGTTCTTTATGTTGTGGTGAATTTAAACTTAGTAAAAGATAGAATATGGGAAAAGTTTGTGGAGATAACAGGTTTGAAATAATTGCTAAAGCTAAAGAGGATATATTATTGAGTACTAACATTAAAACGTCTGAAGATGAAATGAAAGTACTTGATAATTTTCTATTTAGATGCTGGCAAATGGGATGGCTAAATAAATATAACAGCTAAAATATAACATATAGAAGATGAAAACACTTGAGCTGATTAAACAAGTATATAAAAGTCATGTGATAGATGGGAGAGATTTACATAGACTTGTAAACTTCATTCCCTTTGAAATGTTTCCTTTTTGTGGTATAACTCTTAAAGATAACGTAACTAAGGAAGAATGGGATAAAAATACTATTCCTTTTACCAGAGAGAATGTACTAAAGCAGCTTGAAAAAGATGTTGCTTTTGGTTTTGAGAAAGCCTTAAATAAAAGAGGCATTTCTTCGAGTCTAATGTTTGAGGTGGTGCAGATGTGGAACTGGATCCTTGAAGAAGGTTTGGAAAATTGGTCTGATGATAATTATGCCTACTATGGATTACCTCTTTTCAAAGCAACTGCTGTTAAATATGGGTTTAATAATCCTATAGGAGACGATACTGGAGATGAAGACTATTATAATGAAGACTATGATGAATAAAAATATTATTAAATTTCAGGAGCGATGAGGCTTAGGTAATATGCAAGTATTTTCATATGGAAATACCAAATTACCAAAAGAAACTCTAATCGTAAATATTACATCCGCAACAGAATGTCCTTCAGAAAAACTAGGCTTTTGTAGATGTAGTAAAGTATGCTATGCTAAAAAATGTGAGCGTATATATAAAGCATATTTAAACAAAAACACGTTAATTGAGTCATATATGTATTTATGGGATGATAAAGATCTTAAGGACATACTAATGTATTATATATTAAATGCTCCTGTTAAGATTAAATACGTTAGACTTAATGAAGCAGGTGATTTTCCAGATCAACAGTCTGTTGACAGGTGATCTAATATTGGACGATGGTTATATAAAGTTTTTGGAATTAAAACATATTGTTATACCTGTAGAGAGGACTTAAATTTTAGCAGAGTTCACTTTATAGTAAATTCTTCTTCTCCAAATATTAAAGCGCACCGTTGGTTTTTCTGTGTAGATAAGTTTCAATTTAATAATTTACCAGATAATGCTGTAAAATGTAAAGGAGATTGCAGAAAATGTAGTCTTTGTTTTAACAGCCGTTATCAAGGAGTAATATATTGTAAACAACATTAATGAAGAAATATTGTTTAACTAATGAGTATCCTGGGATTTGTTGGGCTTATGATGCTCACAATCCTAGGATTTTTTATGAATGTGGAGCTAATTATGAAATGTTAGATGTTCCTATAAAAGGCATTGTAAAATTAACATTTAAGCGTTAGCTTGATAAAGATGAAATAGAATATGCAATTAATTAAAGCATGTAAAGAGTTACTTATTCAGCAACCTTTTTACGGCCTTTTTATGCTGAATTTACGTAAGGAGATAGTAGATAATAATCATTCTGTAAAGACAGCAGCAGTTGGTCCTAATGGCGTTAATTTTACGTTATATGTAAATAAAACATTCTGGGAAGGACTTACTGATAATGAGCAAATAGCTGTACTTACACACGAGGTTAAATTTGCATAGCCTCCTAATATAGTAATATATTAGTAAAAAATCTTAAATTGCGGGAAGTTCCTTAGAGCTCTTATTACTAACACATCATAGTGATATAGATGCGGGCGTTGCTAATTACAACGATATAGTAAAAAGATAAGAGATTGGATAATCCGCAGCGAAATTTATTTTTATTTTTCTTTGAATTTTATAAATAATTTGCTATTTTTATTAGGAAAAATAAAAATAAAGACGTTCAGAGACTATAATAGATGTACTAATTATAATTATTAGTATAAGGGATAGTCCACCAATTATTGAAAAATAATTGAAACATGTATGCACATATGCTTCTTTCATCTCACTGATGAATTCAAAGCTGATAATCCTTATAATATGAATATTGCTGAAGACGTGTCTATAAATCAGCTAATTACAGGATTACCTGGTGGCTGTGTCACCCTTCAATCTCTTTCAAAGATACTTGGTAAGAAGCTTGAACCTAATAGAGGATCATGGTATTATTATAGAGAAATTGAGGATTTCGCCAAGAAACATCCTGATAAGTGTATGCTTGGTGTTGGTGTTGGTGATTTCAAGCAAATTGATGATCACACAATGTGGCCATCAGATATATCAGAAGCCGAACGTAAATTATATGAAAATCAAATAAAGTCTAAGTTAAAAGAAACAGAAGCATTTATTAATAAACAAGCAGGTCACATACCTGGAGAATTAAAAGAAATACTTGAAAAAATAAAAAATAATCCTCCTGTTTTTAACTGGAGAAATTATCTTAGGAGAGTGGTTGGAGATTCTATTAGTAGTGATTTACAATTAACTAGAATGAGGCCGTCAAAGAGATTACCTGATGCTAGAGGGACTCGTTTAAAAAGAAAGCCAAATATATGTGTTGTTATTGATACTTCAGGTTCCATTAATATGAATAATTTCTCTGATTTTATGTCAGAGATTAATCATATATATAAAACAGGCGTAGAGATAACAATTGTAGAATGTGATACTAAAATCACTAAAATATGTAAGTTTGATAAGAAGTCTAAATTTGAATTTGTAGGTCGCGGAGGTACAGACGTGACTGATGCTATAAGTTATTATAAAGAACATAAAGAATTTAGTTCCTGTGTGATATTTACTGATGGTTACTTATCTAAATTTACATTTTCAACTTATAAAAATTTAATCTGGATTATTACATCTGATGGGAATAAATCTCAGAAGTTTCCAGGAATAACTGTATTAATACCGTAATAAATATGGAATTAACGTTAGGAGAAATAAAACCTATTTTAAAATATATTATAAATAATAATAAATCTCTTCAGGAAAGAGGAGAATTTCCAGTAAGTGTTCAACTTACTTCACTTCCTGGTATAGGTAAAACTAGCCTAGTAGAACAGATAGCTAGTGAAATTGGAGCAAATTATATTAAGAAAAATCTAAGTCAGATGTCAGATCCAGGCGAACTTTGTGGGTGGCCTATTAAAGAGCATTATGTTTGCAAAAATGATGAGTGTAGGTGGATAACAGCTGAACTTATAGAAAGTTATAGTAAAGCAGGTTGGGAAATATCAGAAGAAACTAGAATGAGTTATGCAATCCCAGAATGGATAAAAAGTATTGATCCAAATAAACCTACTATTTTGAACCTTGATGATATTAATCGTAGCTCTACTACTGTCTTAGCTGCAGTTATGGAGCTTATATCAAGACAAGAATATTTTTCTTGGAAATTACCTCCTAATAGTACTGTTGTTTTAACAGCTAATCCTGAAGGGGGGGATTTTAATGTAACAGAAATTGATGAGGCTATTAAAACTCGTATGTTAAACTTTAATATTAAGTTTGATAAATACGATTGAGCTAAATATGCAGAAGAAAAGGGATATAATAATCAGGCTATCAATTTTATGCTTCTTTATGGAGATGAATTAATAGATCGCTCAAAAGCTAGACAGTCTAAAATTAATGCTCGAAATTATACTATGTTTATTAATACTATTTCTAGTATTGATGACTGGTCTAAACCTGAAAATTTAGCTTTCATTCTTCAGATTGCATCTGGGTGTTTTCTAGATGAAGACGATATTGTAGGAGGGTTGTTTACTACATTTATTGCAAATAAACTTGATAAACTCCCTTCACCCGAAGATTTAATTAATAAGGACTGGAATGATATTAAGAAAACACTTGAAAGTAAATTATATGATAAGGATAAGTATCGTGCAGATGTAGCCTCTGTAATTACTACAAGATTTATAAATTATAGTTTGTTATATCTTAGTCAATCTGGATCTAAAATAGATATAATTATAGATCGTATTCTTAAGATAGTCAATAATGAGAAATTATTACTAACAGAAGACTTAATTTTTAGTTTAATAAAGACATTAAATAAATACTATCCTGGTAAATGTAGTAAGCTTTTACTTAATCCTAAAGTAGCTAAAAAACTTATTTAAAATGATATTACAAGTCAACAAAGATAAAATTAAATATATTTTATGTAATGAATACTTATGTTACAACTATACTCACTGTGATATAAATAGTAATAATCTGACAAATTTAGTAAAGTTGTGTGATTTTGGGACTCGTAAAGATTATTACCTACAAGAAGGGTCTTATATGGCTCCCTACTTAATACGTTGGATAGATGATAATCGTATTCCTACACCAGGAACATCTAGTGGGGTATATCTAGGAGATCTTGAGAGTATTAATGATAAAATTAATTCTAGATATAATATTAAAGATCAAGAGGCTTTGAAAAAAGTGTATTTTGATCCTACTAGTAAATATCCTAGGAATAAACTTAGTACATTAACTCCTATAAAACGTTGTTTAAATCCAGAAAAAGCAGATACTGCTATTATAAGCAATAATATACCTTTAAGAAATTATGAACTTACATCTTTAGTATCATCAGGTGATATTAAAGATGTTTTAATCCTATATTCAGTAAGTGAGAACTGTTACTATTTTATAGATTATATTATAGATAATATTGAAAATCCTGATAAATCTTCAAGGTTTAATACTCTATGTAATAAGTATAGAGATCCGAATCTTAATGGATTATATAGTTGGGCTTCAGTATTAATAAATGGATCAATCTTACCGAATGATTGCAAACAAGTGTATTATGGTAGGGTAATTTTGTTATCTAATTTACGGGAAGTAACATTTGTAGAAAATTTACTAACAAGATACTCAAATATTATTTACGATTCTGACTTAGAAAAACTTGTTTCTAATAAGCAGCTTAAAGTAACAGAAGATGATATTATAAGTTTAGGTAATCTTATATCATCTAACGATCCTGATAATGTAAATCTCGGTATTAAACTACTATCTTCATATAATATAAATGAATACCCATGTTCAATTAGTATCTATTTGCTTTATAATTGGAAAACTATCAAAAGATTAAACAGTTTTAATTCTAAAGCATTCAACTATATATTATCTATCTTAGGTATAGAAAAGAAGGATGTTCGAGGTTGGACTATTGATGATATAGTAACTCGATTATACTCAAGGAGTACTAACCGTAAAGACAAGGAATTATCAAGAAGTATTATTAAGGATCGTATTACAAAACACATATATTCAATATATAATAGATCCTTTAGTCATAAATATCCTAGTATGAACTTTACTGCTAAACTTATAATTGAATAATTAATGAAAACTATTATAGCAATTTCTGGGCTTAAGAATTCTGGAAAAGATTTAACTGCCCACATGATGAAATATTGTCTTTCTGTTCCGAAATGAATGAGACAATATTGGTTATATTGTATAGTATATGATTTTATTGTATCTAAATATGAAATTACAAGCTTTGCATCTTCAATGAAAGAAGCTTTATCTGTTTTAATTAATATTCCTGTTGAAAAGTTTAATGATAGAGACTTTAAAGAAAATTGATATATTAATTTACAGAATATTCATGTTACAGCTTTTCCAAATGAAAATCTAATGATTACAGATAAGCAATTAAGTAGAATAATAAAATCAAAGAAGTTAAATACTATATCAGATTATTATATTAGTATTAGACAACTTTTACAAATATTTGGAACCGAAATCATAAGAGAATATTTTGGAAATAACTTCTGAGTATCAAGAACTTTATTAGATAAAGACAATATTATTATATCAGATCTACGATTTATTAATGAATATGAACAAGTAAAAAATAATAATGGAATAGTGATTTATATAGATAGAAATCAAACTCCAGGCTCTCATCGTAGTGAAAGTGAAGTAATAGAGTTACTTAATGAGAACAAATTTGATTATATTATTAATAATGATAGAAGTATCGAGGATCTATTTAATAAAGTTTCATGTTTAGCTTCTAAAATACTTAAATAATTAATTTTAAAATATATAAAAATGGCAAATACAGAAATAAAATACTGTAACAGCTGTGCACAAAATAATATTGTTCACGAGTTTCAAGATACTACTTACGGTAAATTTAAGAGAGTCTTTAATATAAATGAAAAAACTGGAATGGGTGTATGTACCGTATGTAATAATGATAAGAAAGTAAAGAAGTAAATGAAAAATTACTCTATAAATTATGAAATTAACTCTCAGATTATCAGAATAAAAGATAGCGAAGAGTTAATTTCTCTTTCTGACGCTTTAAGGAAAGCTGTAGATACTAATACTGATTTAATTGAACTATCATCATATATTGATAACAATAAAAACCAAGTATCAGTATGTATCTTTCAAGATTATCAGAAATTTATATACCAACAGAAAAAACGAGAGAAAGTTTTAAAAGCAGGTCAAGCAAAAGTTGTAATTAAAGAACTAAGATTTGGCCCACAGACAGATGAACATGATTATCAATTTAAACTAAAACATGCCAGAGAATTTATTAAATCAAAAGCTAAGGTAAAAGCATACATAACGTTTAAAGGTAGAGAAATTATGTTTAAAGATCAGGGAGAAGCTCTTTTATTACGTTTAGTCATGGATCTTGAAGATATTGCTAAAGTTGAATCTAAACCAAAGTTGGAAGGTAAAAGAATGAACATGGTATTAATTCCTAAGTAATCTATTAACTATAAATTTATAAAATAACCCCTTTGTTGTACTATGTGTACGACAAAGGGGTTATTTTTTTATTCTAACTGATCACCAATATATTTTAAACTATTTAATGCTCCAAATGAATTAACACTAGCATCAAATAAGTTAACATCTCCTGTAATTATTCCAGAAGTTTGTTTGTATAAGTTCACAACTATACTATGCATAGGTGGATTTAGATCTCCAAACATTGAAGACATAATACTAGTAATTGGCCCATCAGAAAAAGATGTATATAACGAAGTACCTACTAAATGACCTACAGGTCCAAGATCTTCTTCTCCAGATAAAAATAGAGCTTTAACAATTCACATAAGTATAGACATTCAAATCATATCATGTAAGAATAAATAGAAATTAGCTCTTTTAGTTGGATTTTTTCATAGTTCTTTAAAACCATTAAAATCTAACTTGTATAGTGTTTTTCCAAAACTAATTATTGAATATGCAATTCCCTCCATAAATCTACCTTGCCATTCAATATAAGGTTCCCAAACGTCATCAGGTTTTAATTCTGTTTCAAGACCGATCCTAACAGATGGAATTCCTTTTTCATCAAATGTAAATATACGAACATATCTTACTCCATTTTCATCAAATTTTTCAGTATATTGTCCTTGATTATAAGTATCTGGCTTTAATATCCACTGTTCAAACTTAGCTGATAAGAATGTTCTGAATTGTAGAATCATAGCGCCTAGAAACATTTGTTTCATAAGCATTTGCGTACTTTTATCATAGTGGCCAAAGCATAATTCTGCAAACGATTTAATACTAGTTCCCTCTTGAATAGTATAAGCCCGTGGTAAATCATCTCCATCTTGGATATTTCATCCTTCTCTATTAAACTGTTCTCTCATAGCAGTATATAAAGCATGTTGCTTTTTATACTCTAAAGAATTCTTATCAGCTTTAGAATCAGACAATAAATTAAATCTTTTATCCTTTTTGAAATCATAGACAAGTTGGTCATTAACAATACTATGAGCTTCATAACATCCATCATGTAACATCTTAGCAATTAATAATCCCATTCTATGATACGAATCAGGAACTCTATTAAAGAAGTATAACGCATCAGAATCTAAATTTTTAACACCCGTTTTAGATGAACTTAGTCTCTCTTGAACTTGATGGGGATCAGCGTTAGCCATTCCATAATCCACATTTAAGGCATCAATTAATGTTAAAGTATTAACATCTTTAACACTTTGTTTAAATATAATAGCTCATGCTTTAGCAACATCCTTTTTAGTAAACTGATCTTTTCCATAAGCTTCTGCCATAGTTCTACTTAGATGTATTCACATTCCCTGCATCATCTCTCGAATACCTGATCTAAGATTTAAGCCAAGAGCGGTAGCTGTTGTTATTGATTTAACTACAGATAACATCTTATATGCACCTTGCAACTCTTTAGCCATAATAGGCTTACTATAAACGTTGGCATCAATAAATTTATCTATATATTCTAAAACATGATCATTAACTACTCCAAACATCCCAGTCTGATATTGTAAGGCAATCTTAATACCTTGAAGTCTGGGAAGATATTCATTCATTACTTCTTCCATTGTGTATGTATGGATGACATTTAATAGTAAATCTTCAAGTTGAGTTTCTAGACCATCTATACCATAATTTTCAATTAAATCAGATCTACTAAGTCCATTTAATCTATACTTATTGTATACCTTTGGCTCCCCTTTTGATTCTCTAAACTGTTGCTCTTGCTCAGGAAGAAGTTTCAGAAAGTTTAAAGCTTCATTATATTTAGATGTAAAAGCTTGTTTATATCCTTTATTGTGGATTTGAGTAGATGTACTTCCCATAGAAACAGGAACTTCATAGTAAGACCCGTCTTCAATAGCTTTGGCTATTTTACTTTGATTACCATCAAATCTAAAATCGTTTACTATCTCTAGAAACATCTTAATAAAGTCAGATTCTTCTTTAGCCAAACTACTATCTGAAGGGTTTTTTAGTCTAAATGATTTATCTATATTACCATTTGCATCCTTAACAAATAAGTTATCAAAAAACTTAACCTCACCTCCAATAAGTCTATTTCTGTGATTATACTCATAGAAAGCTTTAACTACTTTACTAATTCTGGGTTTATATGATAATTCCTTTCTTCTAACATGTGCTTCTGCTACTGAAAATATTTTACTCAATGTTTGAATATTTTTAGAGGAAGAATTACCTGCACTGTTTACATATGAACCAGTATACCATCCTTCTCTAGAAAAGTTTACTCACAATTTAGGATCTTGTTCAATATAAATAGAATATCCATTTAGCTTATTTAATGCTCTACCTAATAACATATATGCTAACTGAATAGGATCATCAAAATTTCATTTACCCTCTCGTAAAGCTGTACGTAAACCATCTGCTGACTTTAACTTCCTTAATTGTTCCATTTTCTGTAAGATAAATGGAGCTCCATTTACAATATCATCAGGACTAAAATTAAATTCTCAATTACCCATGTGAGATAGTAATTCTTCACCAGCAGTGTCTCTTATTATATTTACAGCGGCCTCTAATGTCGTTGCAAAATTTTGAGATGTAAGATTATTAGTAATACCATGTATTCTACATAATTCAGAAAAGTTATCTAAAAGAGTTTCAGAATAAGTTTCTGTTCCTTTTTGCATTCAGATATTATGTGATTCTATTTTATTAACTTTATACCCTTTAAGTACCTCAGGCATATTGTTTAACAAGCACATAACTTTAATAAGGTCAATATTACCATTAGACGCTTGCATTACCACATGACTATCAATATCACTGTCCTTTTTAGTTGCTCCTTGAATAGATTTACCAAGACCTAAATTAACAACAGAATGAATATCATTATGAGTTACTGATATTATTTCCATTTTACCATCTTTAGTAAATACAAATATACCCGCAGCTACAAACTTAGGATTATTCTGGAAAGTTCATCCATAGTCAGTTTCACTCTTTTTTACTAAATATTTTCTAAATATCTTTTTACAATAATCAGACTTAAATTGGTTATCAGCAGCTAAGTCATCAATGGATCTATATCCTTCAATAATTTGTTGAATAGTATCCGCTAGGGTAGACATTTCAGAGTGAATATGCTTATTTTCTTCATTTACTAATTCTTGTACTTTTTCTCTGAGTTCCTCCTCTGTTTTAGCATATACTTTACGATTCTTCTTATACTTATTTCAAATTCAGTATTTTCCAAACTTTCGTTCTGGATCAGTATTATCAATATAATGCACAATTCTAGGATTATTAATATATTTATCCACAGTAACTGTATTTCTCTGTACCTGAGTTTCTACCGCATAATTAGGAACAAATTTAGTCATTGGTTCCTGAATTGAGTTTATAAGATCAATATCATCAAGTAAAGTTTTTACTGGAAGAATAGTATTTATAGTTTCTGTATATAGAGCATTGGGATTTACTTTTATTTTAGTAAAATCAATATAAGCATCATTTAGCTTATTAATAGTTCCGTCTTCATTATATTCTGGATCTATTTTAATAGGTATAATATTGGTTTCTCCAACTGTAATTCCATATTGAGCTAAAATATTCTTATAAATACCTAATTGATATCCAGCAGAACGTTTTTTAGTAGAGTGTCATGTTGTTGATCCTTGTATATTTCTAGTATCTTCCCATACTCCTACTTCTTTTCTAGAAACTTTAAAGTCATAAATATGAGCGAATCCCCTCTGGTCAATAACTAACATATCAATTCTACCATTAATGCTTTTAATTCCTTCTGATTGATATGCTTCATGAATTTTATCTGATATTATAGGAACTTCTGTTAAGATTTTAGCATTTTTACCATATTTAGATTTAATGTCTTCAATAAAAGATTTAAATTCTTCAGTTAAACGTAATACTTGTTCTTCACTCAAATTAGTTGGTTTAAATGTGGTATTATTAATAATACTTTCAAATAAGGAATGTATTTCGGTACCATAATCAGTTAATTGTGCCCAAGACTTTTGCAACTTTTCTAAATATGAATCAATTTGAGGTTTAGTCATTCCTTCTGCACTTAATCTTTCTCTTTCTTTTTTTAAGAAATCATTTAAGTTAAAAGGAGGAACTAATTCCTTTTGCATATTAGAAGGATCTCCATTAGATGTAATAAATCTAGTAGTACCTATTGAGTCAGGAATCTTAAGTATAGTTTCTGAATCTCCATCATCATTTATAATTACAGATTCTATGGAAGCATTTTTAACTTTACTTGTAATAACATTTACCTTTTCTATAGTACTATCTATAGGATTAATTTGAAAAGTTAAATCTGATTCGTTTATTTGATAATCTGCTAATTTACTTGATAAGAAGTTGTCCAGCTCCATTTCGGAGCTGAACTTTATCTTCTTACCGTTTATTGTAGTTTCATATGTACATTCCATTATTTACAATCCTCTTTAATAATATTATCTTTGATGAGCTTATTTTTAAGTGTAGCTATCTTTTGAGATACCTTATAATTCTCTATTAATGTCTCTCCTAATGATGGTAGAATATCAGATTTTATAAATGATTTAAATTCTGGAGATACAAGATTCAGAGCATCTATTACAACATCATAATCTACTCCTCCTAATCCCTCATTATATGCTCGCTCAATTAAAGTTGCTAGAACCTCTTCATCAAAATCAGATCCTCTTTTATTTTGATATTCAGGTATCTCTCTCATATATTTCCAAGTACCTGTATTTCTAACTCTACTTAGTACTGAATAGTATTCATTAGGGCTATTCACTTTAGCATCTGCTAAATATAAATGGCTAAATTCATGGACTACTGTATCATCTTCAGCTCTATCTACATTAATGTAAATTTCACCGTTCTTCACAAATCCCCTAGCATTCCTAGTAGTAGAATCTTCATTAACTAAATCGGAGTCAGTAACTATATGAAGCCCTCTTAGGTTAGCTTCTTTAATTATTGTTATAAGTTTTGATTTAGTTGAAGGATTAGTTTGGTAATATTTAACTGCTTCATTATTTTCTTTAAAAGGATTATCAGCTAATTCCTCATATTGAGTTTCCTCAATATCCTCTTCTAAAGGAGCTTCTTTAAATCCAATATCAGAATCTATATCATCTACAATAGGAGTTGATTCTACTAAATTAAACCTAATACTATTTTCTTCTGTTCTAAATTTATTAACTAAGTCTCCAATATTTTGACTATCAATTCAGCTATTAAAATCATAGATAAGTAAATCTTCATTACCAGATGATACTAAGTCTTCAAATATCCTAGTCATAGAATTAGGACCGAACTTATCTTGATTAACAATTAAGTTGTATAGATAAAACATATCCACTAAGTTCATATCAATACCACTTACTTTAATCTTATTAAGGTTATTAAAAGCATATAATGCTTCTTCATATAAAGCTCTAGTCTTCTGAGTGTTATCAACTTGAACCATATTAAGTGGTAGCTTATAGAATGGAACTCCTTTTCTTAGTCCAAAAGTTAATAGCTGAACAAACTTATTATCTTTCAACTTATCCTTTAATAAAGGAATAGCGTAGTTTTCAACATAACTTCTAAACTTGTTAATATTATTTTCATTATCTAATCTTAACATATAAGGAGCTGGATTCTTAGGACTAGCAGGAACATTTATTTCAATTCCTTTACTAATAATCCAAGATCTAATAAGATACTTATCTATTTGGTCTTTTATAGCTCTAATTTCAAGTTTATTTAGTGGTTTGCTTACATCCATACGAATACCAGCAAAGTTTCGACTAAGTTGATTTAGGATTATATCTTCCAATCTATTTCTAGATGATAAACTATTAAGAACACTCTTGTTAATTGCAAGAACATTAAACATTTCTCTAAAATGAGGAACTGTACTGATTACTTCCAAGATATTAAAATTAACCTTATTTTGTTCGTATTTTTCAATACTTTCCTGTTTATAGATTGGGTCAGTAATAAATCTAACTAAGTCAAAATATTGCCAGATATTAGCCATTTCTCTTCTAGACTTAAAGTAATCTTGTCTAGCCTTTATAGCTTCTTTAGGTTTACCTAATTTAGCTTCTAAATCTCCATGTCTAATATTACCATTTATATCTTCATATATTAAATTATATTTATTATAGAAATTATATAATGGAGACCCTTCTTCTAATTCTGGATATATTTTCTGTAATCTTCTCTCCTCTTTTAATATTTCTTTCTTTTCAGGAGTTAGTCAGGTTTTTTCTAACTCTTTTTCAATTCTTAAGTACTCTTCTTGCTCTTCTAATATTTGTCTATTAAATCTACTTTCAATATATTTTTCAATAGATTTAACATAACTATATAAATCAGAAGTATTAGTAGGAAGACCTTGATTAATTTTAAGTATCTTTCCTAAGATACGTACTTCATCCGCAGATATAACTTTATCCAGCAATTGTAGATATTTCTCTTTTTTCTTTCCTTCAGAGGTATATGCTTTATCAGCAACATAACGAACTTTATCATAGTTCTGTTCATCACTAAACATACTAGTGGTAAAATCGTTTACTAGTTCGGTTATATCATCATCAATCATTAAATTACCAACTTCATCTAATGATTCTCCAAGCATAAGAGAAATAGTATAAATATCTACCCAGTTTGTATCTGCATTAATTTTTTTAAGGATTAGTTCCTTAGCATTGTCAGTTGCGCTGTTGAGCTAACTATTTGATTATCAGTAATTTAGATAATCTCCATAACTTTCATTATAGTTTAGACCATATCTTACTACTATTGTAGTCCTCCTGTTTCGGCTAGTGCCTACTCTACTTGATTCTAGAATTAACTAGTCTTTCGATGGTCGTTGCTCCTTCTTCTGTTCTAGAAGCTTGGATCAGGATTGTCTAATATTTAACCTTGTTACTATACCTAAATGATTAGTTTAGCCATATTAATATCCCTATTAATATTTAGTAGTTAAATCTCTAAAGATATTCCCTGAGTTAAAGAGGTTAAGAGCCACTCATTCGAGCTCTCCAAGTATCATAGATTGATCATCTAAAGCATCTTCATAACTTATTACTTGAGCTAAAGTTTGTCTAATATCTTCAGGAGTATTTTCAGGTAAACTTTCAAACACTTCCATATTAACATTAGCCAATGTTATTAGTCTATCATTATGAATAAATGTATATCTTTTTAACATCTCTCTAGCTGTATCAAAGTTACCAGTTTGAATTGCCTCATTAATCTCTCTAAACTTGGTATTATATACGTTGCTTAAGGCAAAGAAACTTTTTACTGCCGTAGCAACATTACCAATAACTGCCTTACCAACCATATTTTGAATCTGCATTAAGTACTTACTTGCTGGATTATAAGGACTCATATATTTAGCGGATTCTCCCATCTTAGATCTTTTAGCAAGACCTTGCATTCGGTCAGTAGTTACTGGCATCGTTAAATTAATTTGGTTTCTAGGATTAAGAATAACATTAAATATACCATCTACAACTCTATTTCTTAATGCATCAGCTCGTAAATAAGGTGCTGCATTTTCATCAGTATTAATACGACCATTAGATGATACAGAATAACCTAAAACATAGCTTTTATCTATATCATAATCACTACCTTGTAACCATGTTTGGTTAGATGGAACAAAAATTTCGTTTGTTTCACTATCAGTAAATGTTACAACTTCTACAGGCATGAATGATTGCATAGACTGACAAGGGATACGTGTGCCAACAAAATATAAACTCTTCTCAAAAGATTTATATTTATTTTCTGCTAATTTTCTAATTTGTTTAGTTCAATTATAATCTTGATTTTCAGCTAATGCTCGAATTATTTCAAGTTTATCATTAAATTCAGCAATATTACTAGTAGTATACTTTCTACTTCCAGTTGGTCGGTAAGTTAATTGAATAGATGTTCCTTCTCCAAACTCTTCTTTTACTAAGTCAATATAGTTATCAATCCTGTAGTTTCTATGAGTATAGGTAAACATCTTAGAATTTTCTAGTTCTTTTAATCTATCTACTGAATCAATAATAACTACATTATGCTGAACATTATCAGAATCAGTATATTTTAAGAATTGTTTTCCTTCAGAAGAGCAGATTTCATTACCATTAAAGTATACGGAACCGTCAATAATCTTATAATCAGAATCTAAAGATGAATTAGTAAATAGTTCATTAACCTTAGGATTTCTAAGTTTAACATATAACTTATTTCCTGCTCCATCAAATAAAGTTCAATCATAAGTTAACTCATCTGCATTATCATAGAAATTGTAGTAGCTTTCAATTCTATTTATAAAGAACTCTGGACCTTGTTCCTTAATTTTAGCAATAGAATCACCAGGAAGTAATCCTAACTCTTTAGCATAAAGCTTACCCATAATAATCTGTGCTGGGATAACTTTACACTCTGTAGCATTTAACATTAATCCTCCCCAATCAATAGGCTTACCATCAGCTAAATTATTAAGAACAGATTGCTGCTTTTTAATTAAAGCTTTTTTAATATTAGGAATATATTTTGTAAATGAAGTTTTTTCCGTAAATCCGTTTGGCATAAATGGAGTAATTTCATTTACTATAAGTTGTAATCTGTTATTGACTATATTCTCTATAACATTTTCATCGGCTCTTTCATTAGGTATTGATTTTATCACTTCACTACGTAACTCATCTCTGAGGGTTTCTATATTAGTAGCACTGCTGTCGCTTTCAATAAAATAATGAAGTACTTGAGCATAAGGACTTTCAAACATACTGTATTTACGCCCATTAGCAACAAAAGTAGTATCTGATCCTTTAAGATTTTTCGCTTTAGTTGTTCATCTACTCATTCGTCCAGGTTCATATAATCGGTAGTATATATATTTATCATAATTATCTATTTTATCTATTTTTACTACTTGATTATTTTCTCCTCAGACAATAATAGTATCCTCAAAATCTACTGGGTTATCTGGAGTAATATCATCAATAAAAGGATTTACAACTACATTTCCATTTGTGTCAACAACAAAAACTTTATTTACAGCGTCATCTACGGTCATTCTCTCATAAGTTGTACCTCTTGTAGTCTCTGCAATTAAATCTATTAATTCTTCATATCGATAATTTTCACCGTTAATAGTATGATATTGAACTACATTATATGATGGATTTAATACTGCTGCAACACCATTATAATGACGTCTAATAGCATCTCTTACTAGAGAGGATGTTACTGTAGAATTAAAAATACCATTGATAGAAGAAGAACTAAAAGGTATTCTGTATTCTAAATTATTGTTTTCTAGTCCCTCCTGAGCAAGTTTTACAAAAGATTGGGCTAAACCAAGAGTATCCTTACTACCTCCAGCAAATGCTTTAATGACTGCTTTTCCAAATATTTTGTAAAGATCATCCTTATTTCCATTATAAATAATATCCTGAATTTTACTAATGGCATCGTAACAGAATTTACCAATTTCTTCATAAACTTGTGTTGCTAGATGATGAGTATATCCATTTTGTTCAAGACCACTAATCATTTGAGTCATTTCTGTTACCTCTGCTTCATCAAGTTCATGATCAGCATTCATTTGAACACCCCCGAATTTAGTGGACATTGTAGTAAATAATAATGGAGTACTATCATTTCAAGAAGTTACATCATTGATATTTGAAGCTCCAACTTTAATAGCTGACTTATTTACCAGCCAACTAATCATAGAATCTTTAAGATCATAATCACAAATAATTTGATTAGTATAATCTAGATTATGCTCTGAATATTGAAGATTATTGGTACGGTCATCTATTTTCATAGCCCACGCACCACCAAATGTTTGGTCAATATCATATATATTCCTAATTAACTTATCAGTAATAATAATATTGTCAGGATTAATAGGAACACCCTCTTTGGTAACTTCAACTAATTCTCTATGAGCTACATTATTTGAAATATTAACATGTAATATTTTATAATATTTTCCACTTATACTATCCCTAAAGAATAGATCATCAAATTGTCTATCATAATCTATGGTAACATCTAATGGCAATTCTAAGCTGTGCATTTTCTTGAAAATGTTTTCCATACTAGTGTCAGAACTATTTCTTCTGATAGCATTAGTTATCTCATATTCAGCTCATTTAAGTAATTTTGGTAATCCATGTTTAGCATCAATATCGTGGAAGATAGTTTTCTTGTTAGCTCCTACCGCAGCATCTATAAGAGATACATTCTCTCATCTAGACATAAATGGACTAGTATAACCTGAACCATCCATAGAATCTACTGTACTGGACATTCCTGACATGTTATTTACATTTGATCCCATATCAGATATAACAGCCATTTTAACTCTTTCTGGCACTCCGTTTTTTAAACCTTGTGCAAGAGAATGATATGTAGCTCCATAAATAACCATACGTTTTACCTGAGATATTCATCTAGAAGCTAAACTATGATCTAAGTATCCATTTGTGGTAGGACTTTCTTTTTCTTTATTAGGGTGTGCATAGACATCTCCTACCATCATTTTATTATATTCATTTGATAGAAATGAGTCAGTAATAAAATAAGCACCTAATAAAGGATTAATAATACCATTGACTTCTTTAAGAAGTTTACCATCCCTAACAAATTTAGGATTATTCTGTTTAAAAGAGTTAACAATATTTTGATCTACTGAAATAGTGTCTCAAGCCTTAGAACTATCTTCTAAAAATCTACTAAACTGATTTTTGTAAAACTCATTAAACTTATCTCTGTTACTAAATATATTAGCAAAATTTTCTAATGTTTCATTAAATACTCATCCTGCTTTAGTTTTAGATGCGTGTATTTCATCAACAAATTCCACATTAGCTCTGGCAAAATCTTCTCTAATCCTGTTTATTTTATTCTTGGCTAAGAATACCTTAATATCATGTATAGAATTAAATTCTTTATTTGGATACACTTGCCTATAATCTGACAGAATAGTTTCTATTGCACTCTCTACCTGAGATTTATTACTTTCAAACCAAGCTTTCTTTATAGGTTCTAAGTAACTCTCATCCCCAGATTTAAAATATTGATCAAGGACAGATTTAACATTAAATGAATTACCATTGCCAAAATTCCATGTCTGATTTAAATCAAACTGCATTACAAAGTGTTTATTCTTATCAGAATATACATGACTTTGAATACCAACAATCCCTGATTTAGATCTAGATCCTTCAGCATGAGATTGATCAGTAGTTAAACCTTGATAAAAATCATACACAATAGACAAATGCATAACGTCATCTGCGGTAAGAGCAGATGATTGTTTTGTAACCCCGTTAATAGTTACTTCAGATCTAATCTTAGGGCTCTTAACATGTTGAATATTTTGGTATACTGCATTATCATAATATTGTGATGTGTATCATGAGTTATTTTCTAATTGTTTAGTAATTTCATTAAATATACCATTATGCTGATAACTTAAACAGATCATCTGATATAACGGTAGATTATTACCTTCAGCATTTTTAATAACATTAACTGTATCTGATCCATTAATAACACTAAGAACTCTGCCAAGATCATTACTTTGTCCAAAATTAAGGTTGGTTTGGCTATTATTAATAACATCAAAGATTACAGTTCCCAACACAGGAGCATATAACTCATATTTAGTATAGTTACTATTTGGAAATACTTGACTAGCTATCTGATCAAAATCATCCGATATTAATAAATTAACAAAGTCTCCAACTATTTCATTAAAATTATTTACGGGACCAGTAATAGATATTTTTCCATTTCCCTCTAATGTAATTCTGCTATCTCCAATAGATATAACAGAACCCATAACTCTAACATTATACTTTCTAAGTAACTCATTAAATCTAGTTTTATTTTGCTTCCAATATTGAGTAATAGCCTTTACTGTTTCTACTATTGCTTCTTTCTGCATTTTAACAGGACGCTGCGTTAGATTTCTAACTTCCATGTTTTTACCATCTTTCTGTTCATAACTAACATAGCTTGAAAGAACAGTTTTTTCCATTAGATGTGTAAACATGTTTTTAATATCCTCATGCATTTTAGAGTCATATATAAACCTTTTTATAGCCGATAATTTTGATCTTAAATAAGTTATATGCTCGGGATTGGAGACTTTTCTGCTAGATAGTTCCTGTTCATATAAAGATATGAGCTTACTAACGTTCATTTTAGTTCCTTTATTAAGTTCTTCTTTTATTTCTGGATTAGAACTTTCTTCTGCCCATAACTTCATTTTTCCCATTACAGAATTAAATCCAGATAACGAAATAGAAGTACCATCAATAATATCTCCATTTACGTTAACTTCTGGAAGATAATTTAAGAGTATCTTAGCAAGATCACTAACACTTTCTTCTTGAGATATAAATTCATTAGTACTAAATCCTGTGTAGTGAGTAACATTAGGACCATTATAAATATATCTATTTCTAGAATATATTGAAGACTTACTATATTCTGGGTTAATAGAGACAAATGGTGTTAATTGCTTTAATAGATCATCAAATGTTCTAAGAGTTACATATGAATTATAAGCTTGATAATATTTATTATCAAGATTAGGAGAATTATTTATATAACCACTAAATTCAGATAGTGCACTTTCCATAGTAGATTCAATATCTATGTCAGTCATACTATCCAAATTAGGAGAAGGTTTTCCTAAATATGATAATACATATCCTAGCAACTCCTTTTTGTATTCAAAAATACCTCTGTTTAATACTGTTATATCTCCAACTTTTCTATTAGCATCTATAAACTGCTCATTTGCTAGATCAAACACTGATAAAGATATAATCTTCTTAACAAAGTCACTTGCCATCTTATTATATTGGACAGACTGTCCAATATAAAACTGTTGTGCCGATTTACTATCAGTTTTTATTTCTCATCCAGTTCTACTACTAACCTTCTTAGGTTCAAATATAGATGTCTGGGTAGGATTTATTGAAATCCCACCCAAGAACATTCTATATACATTATCTGGATCTATAAAATATTCCTCTAAAAACGATTTAAATTCTTCATCTGTACTTGTATTAAAGACTCTGCTTAATAGAGGATAATACTTCATTGTGTATCCACACTTAACACTCATTGTTCTTTAATTTATTAATTAAATATTCTTCAACTTCCTGTTGTAATCCTATTAATGCAGTATTACTATTAATTTCATTTCAATAAGATTCTGCAGTTGATTTATCTATCTCTTGATTTAATATTAAAGCAGTTATATACTTACTTAAATTAGGATTAGCTGTAATAATAGCACTCATACTATTCATAGCATCTCTAAATTTAATATATGCGTCTGCTATATTAAATGTTCTAATATTTCACTCATTATTTTTCTTTTCAAGAACATATGTATAATTCTTGTCTTGCAAAGATACAAAAAATGGTTCAAAGTCAGAAATCTTATCTCTATAAAAATTGATAGTTTCTTTTGGAGTATTTAGTTGATTAGATATCATTACTTTAGGATCAAATACTGATTCTGTTGTAATTGTTTTTCCCTCAACTTTAACTATATCAAACTCTGCAGATTTAACCCTAGAAGCCATTTCAGAATTAATGGATTCAACAACTGTATCGATGTTATCTTTAGTAGCAATAACTTCATTAAGTCTTAACCCTTGTAACTGTTCGTTAATAGATTCTACTACTTTTTTATCTTCTGCTGTTTGTTCGTTATTAACCGCTGACAAATCAATACCATAGTCATTACCAATAATCATGGGTATATTAGTATTATACTCATGACCTTGAATAGCATACCAATAATCTCCAGCAGGATTAACTTGAGTATCAATAATATCTCTTCCATAAATACCCATTTTAAATTCAGGAGCTTCTGAACATAATTGTTTTAATTGTTCAATTTGACCTTCATTAATTGAAATTACTGATTCTCTATTTACTATCTTATACAAAATAGTATTCATGGTAGCCACTCCAGACTGATATCTAAAATCTCCATTAGTTTCATAACCAAACTCTATATTAGAATCATTAGATATATTTTGAATAGCTAATTCCGCATCTTTATATACTATACCATTTATTCTAATACGCTGGTTAGGATACTTAGAGGTATTTAAATGTATTCTAATAGCCTCCCTGACTCTATCTGGAGCTACTTTATATACATACTTAGCAATCACTGAGCTTCTATACCCTGGAATAATATCATAATTCTTTCTATTATTAGACTGTTTAATGATATCATCTATAGATACTAATCAGTTCATCCCAATTAGAGCAAATCTGTAATCATGTTGTGTACTATATGTTTTAATAGTACCATCAGTAGTTGCTGTTAAAAATCCTTTAAAATCATCATCAGTTACAAAAGGGTCACTTGACACAACCAAAAATGTATTACCATTATTTCTTTGATTTAATCATTCTTGTTGATCACTACTATATTTAGTCCTCTCCGCAGAATTTACCGACAATACAACAGGTTTACTAAAGGCTCTAAAATATCCTTTTGGATTAATAGCTGACTGTCTAAAATTTGATAAATTAACAGAAGTATTTAAATCTATGGCACTTTCCTTGCGAAGAAGTGATACTGCTGAAATGTCCCCAAAGTATTCTCCAATAACTGGATCTGTAACTAACAATGGGAAATCAACAGTTTTAGAATCTAATGTTAATCTTACTACTAATAATCCTCTATTATTATATGGTATAATATAAAATTTAGGAGTAGTTTTTAATAGATTTAGAATCTCATTAGCATACTTACGACCTAATGATCCAGGAATAAACGATTGAATTTCCCTAGATAATATTTTGAGAGATGCTTCAAATATTTCTTTATTATCTTTATGTCTGTTATTAACAAAGAAAGCTCTTATTAAATTTGAAAGTTGTAATGTAATTTCAGGAGTAGTATTAATAAAATTCTTTAAATTATTCTCATTAGTTTGATAAAATTTAATCAAATCATTATTAATAAAATCAATCCAACTTTCTGCTGTACTTACATATTCATTAGCTCCTACTACTGGTATAACTGGTCTAGTTATAGACTTACTAGTCTCTATATCTGAAGTAACAGTATTTTGTAAGTTATTTACAGGTTCTGTATATTCAGGAGCCATAGATACTTGGTGTATCTCTGGTTTTATAGGATCGGCAAACTCAACTCTAGTGTCTCTTTCTATTGGACTTGTAGTAAGAGTACTATTTTCTGTAACTACTGGATTGTTAGCAGGCTCTATAGGAACGTTAGCTTGTTCATTATTAGGCTGTTGAGATTGATATCCTTCAAACTCTATTGATTCAGTAATATCTGGAATAGCTTTTATTCTCCATTCCTTAAAATCTTGAATTTGAGATTCTGGCATTTCGATGTTTCCAGATGATGTAGAATCATGTTTAGAAGATATTGTATTTCCTAGTCCTCTAGATACAATAATTGATCCTTTTCTTGATCGTTGAGTTAGAGTATATAAATCTTTTAATTTATAGAATTCTCCTCGACTTTTACCTTCATTTGTTAATCCAAAGTTTTTATCAATAATAATATAATCAAATTCATCGCCCTGGACACTATTTAAAGGAACAATTTTAACTCCTTTGGTAGTGTTATATTTCTTAGGATTGTCCGTAATTATTGCAATATCTGAAGAATACTGTTTTAACTTTTCTATATGTGAAAATACTTCATCTTCTTTAATAATTTTTTCTCCTCCAAATATAAAACTATCTTCAAAATATTTAAACTCAATAGGATTAGATTGTAAATACTTTTCAGCAAATTCACTAAGATATTTTGGCTCTATAGCAGGGTTATTATAATATTGCTTATATATCTCGTCTAATCTCTGAGACAAGGATATATAATTATCATATTTAGCTATATTATCAGGTCGTAGTGGAGCAATAAGATCAGGAGTTTTAATATTAATAGTATCCTCAATTCCACTATCAATAACTTCCTTTCCAAATACTGTTTGAACTGCATTCTGTTTATAATCTCCAAATGCTATTACTGATACATTATTAGTATTAGCTCATTTACTAATCAACTCTAGCTCTATTCTATCATATCAACTAATCTCATCTATAAATAAGATCTTATTCTTAGAATCACCAAATAGATTAGTTTTAAGAACTTCTATATTAACATTACTAGTAATACTAATATTATTATTACCATCCTTAATGTATGAAATATCAGAATCCTTTATTTGTCGTCCGAGTATTTTTTCTATAAGTTCATTCTTAGTAAATGAATTTCCATCACTTTCAACACTATCTGTAAGTCTATCCGTTTGCTTTCTCGTTGGAGCCGAGGTTATATAATTTGCATCTTCAAACATCTTCTTTAATAAGAATGCAACACCTTTAGTCTTACCAACTCCCGCTCCTCCAAATACTACTGTAAAATTAAATAAAGGACTTTTAGTTTTAATATATGTATCAGGATTATCCTGGAAAATATCTTTTAATTTAATTATAATACTATTAAATAAATCCTTATTTAGTATTTGAGAATAAGCTACTCTTACTGCGTATTCTTGAGAAAATATTGGAGCGTTTCTAAATTCCTCGCTACTAATTACTTCTTTTAATTTTTTATAAAAATTTTGAGAAGGAGTTGATAGTATTGTGGCAATGTAAACCATTTGATCATATACAGTAATCTCAGTGCTAGGATTTTTACTAAGAGTAGTTGGAGCTGACTTTACTAGTTCATTACTATCAAATAACGAAACTATTTTGTCGGCTACTTCATCAGCAGAAAGATTTAGATTTTTAACTGCTTCAAAAATACGAGTTTCTAATGCTATAGAAGCTTGCTCTAATTGAGGAAAGTCTATATCTTCTCCACTAGAAGGTATTTCAATATCTGAGGATAATTGTTTTAAATCAATACCGAATATCTTAATAAACCTATCCTTAAGAATAGAAGTATCATCAGTTAGCAAGCTAATAAATTTAGACTTCATATTTATAGCTATATCTCTCTGCTCTCTAAGTTTCTGAGATTGATTTCTTTCAGAAATATCTATTAAGGTTATTAACTGATTCTTAACTCGTGCTAGATCAGAAATAATATTAATTTGCCCTTGAACACTTATTATAGGTAACAGTTCTTTTTCTAATGATTCTCTAAATTCATTAATTTTGCTATTAAAGCCCCCATCTACTGAAGCATCAAGTATTGCTGAGATAGCATCAATTAATTTAACTGTTTCTTTTAATTTATCAAGAGAATGTCTATCTCTGATAATAAAGTCTTCTACTTTCTTGGAGTTAATAAAGTTAAATTGTTCCTCTCTAATTAATTTAGTTACCTCTTGATTATCTAACCCAGCGACATTTGAAGCCGCTTCAATTAATTCATATATAGGATTAGTATCAATTTGTGATTTGATATTTAGTACCTCTCCTAAATAATCATAGAACGATCTACTTCCAAAAGAAGGTAATAAAATTGGTAGTATACTCTTTAAATCAAGCTGATATATATTACTAAATGTATCAGACAGATCGCTTCTAAGAATATAATTGTAGTGATCTAATGCTCCTGAAATATTATTCTTTTTAATATAATCAACTATCTTAATCAACTCACTAGATAAGTTTGCTATATCATCATCCATTCCTTCTAAGTCAATTCCTTGACTGTCAAGAATAGACTGAATTCTATTAATTCAATTAGCTTGATTATTACTCTCTAAATTATTAATTTGAATTCAATTATATAATATACTAGATAAATCTGAGTCAACTAAGTCAAGATATAGATTATTATTCTTAATATATTCTAAATAGCCAAGATATGAATCAGTGTAGTTATCAAACGCTAAGCTTGTATCTGCTATTCTTACAGGTCTATAAAGAATATTACGTCCTTCTTCGCTTAATGCTGGATTTAAGACTTCAAATTTAAGGCTTTTAATTTGATTTAAGTGGTTCTCTAACCTAGAAATATCTAATTTTAAATTATCTATTTCCTCATTAGATGATATTCCTTCTGGAAGATTTTCAATAGCCTTATCTAGAGCAGTTCTACTCTCTTTTAGTCTATTAGAAATTTGATCATATATAACATTGTAGTCTGTAGCTCCTGGTAGGTATATTTTACTACTATCTTTAATCTTTTCTCCTACTGATTTCATAGTATTAATCATACTTTCCTGCATCTCAGAGAAAATATTATAAGCAGTTAGTACTTTTTGTTTTTCTTCTAAAGAACTATATGCTTGATATTCAGCATTAATTTTATCTTTTTCATCTTGCTGAAGACTATCATATTCTTTCTTATACTTCCAACGAGTATAATTATGTATACCAAATCCTGATACAAAATTGTCTACTAATTGAGGACTTGCAGCAAATAATAACTGCCCTGTATAGAAATCATTTTTCTTTCCAGTAAGTATTTCATCTCGTTGAGCCCTAAGAGTGTCTATCTTAAGTCTAAGACGTTGATATTCACTATTATTTCTCATAGCCTCAATACGAGCTTCAATATCTTTTGGAGTTTTTGGTTCATTATCTGCTGGAGTCAACAAGTTTTCTAGTTCTACTTTGGTTTTGATTATTTCAGAAGTTAAATTATTCCAATCTTCAAAAATTTGACTATACAAACCAGATGAGATAATCTTATCCTCTATTGTTTGTTGTTTGCTTAACTTCTTAAGATTTAGATACCCTTGCCTAGTCTCTTCAATAGACTTACCTGCTATATCAGCTTGTTGGGTAATATATTGTAACTCAGCATCACTTAAATCTAACCCTTCCTCTTTAAGAACTTCATTAATTCTATCAATATAAAATCCTATTTGTTGATATAAAAGATCATTTTGTGAATCACCAGAACTGGTACTTTTATACTGAGCTTTTGTAATATTACCATCTTTGACAAACTCTAACTCAGTGCCTGAAAGATTTGTACTACCTAACTTACCAGCTTTATGTAATCTATCTAACTCCATTCTTAATTGGTTCTCCTTACCATCTCTTAAAAGATAAATTATCTCTTTTAGAGAATCATCATTTTGAGTTAGTGTACTATTAAGTATGGGGTTATTTTTCCTATCAAATCTATTATGTAAACTAAATACAGCGCCACCAATACCACCTCCTACAAATGAAGTAAAATATCTAGATATCATATCCTCTGGAGTAATTCCAAAGTTGTAATTCCTTTCTTTATCAGCAATACCTAGTGCATTTAAACCTGAATATAATGCTTTTATTGCATCAGATGTTATTTCTTCTACAGTTTCCTCAACACCTTCATTTAGAGAATCATGAATTAGATTTCCAGGTTTCATCTTAGATATGCGGTTTACTATGTTCTTCTGCATATCTAGAAGCCATTTAGCTGCTCCTTTAGAAGTAGATGTTTTCTTAGCGGTCTCTAATGCAAATTCTTTAGATGATAATTGTTCAGCAGCTTCCTTAACAACAGAGCGGACTTTCGCCTTATCTAAATATGTATCTCTAAACCAAAAGTCTTTGAAATAGTCATTATTCATCAAACCATACATAGCTCCCAGAGTAGATAACATACCTAAACCTGCTACTCTGTCTGAAGCACCTGCTTCCTTAAACGCATTATACGCTTCAGTGGAAGAAGTTCCAGCCATATAAGCTAAAGCTAATCCTCTACCTCATTTAATGGCATTTTCACTAGGAATAGAATTTTTTGGAATAAACATCTTTGGAATATTTCCAATAACTCTTTGTTGGAATAATTGCATAGAGCTATCTTCAATTAATTTACCTAAATTTTCTACATTCCAAAAACTCTGTCTTCCATAGTCAGAGACGCTACTATCGAACCGAGAAAATCATGCTTGTATATCAGTTGCCATCTGAGCTGATCTTGATGTTGATATATCTCCAGTTGCGATGCCTTCAATACTTTTAAAAAGTACAGGAAATAATTTTCCTAATTCCTTAGCAGCAGTCATCGCTCCATAATATTTTCCAACACCTGGAATAAACATCATACCAACCTTAAAAGCTGTTTTAGCCATTGTGCCAACGACACTTTTATCCAGATCGTCTGAATCAAAGAAATTATATTTATCTCACTTACTACCATCGATAGTTAAAGTGTCAGATATATGCAATATATCTTTATTTGCAATATCTCTATTTCCCAGAGTCTCATAAAAAGGATCTCCACTTTCATTGAATTTTAGGTCTCCTTTATTGTGCTTAACAATCCTACCATTAATCTCATGTTCCCCATCTTCATCTCATTGAGCTAATACTAATGTAGGTCTTGTCACTGCTGATAATCCTCCTCAATCATTAGGAGTCCAATCTTCAAATTGCTGGGTATCAAAGTTAAATACCTTATTAGTTTGAGCAACTTCTCTAATAGACATTGTTGGAGCAGAAGATTCTCTAAGATTACTTAGTCCCCTACTTCTTCTCTCAGGATTAGAAAATTGAACTAATTTTGGCCTCATATTCGTTACTTTCCCTCCTATAGGAGCAAAGTAATCATTAGGATCATATTCATAGAAATCCTGTAAATCCTGAACTAATTTACTATTATCAGCATCATTATATAACTTTAAAGCTGTTTGGTAGTACTGATCAAATTTATTATCGTCAAAATTACCAGACTTGTCTTTAAAAGCTTCTTGTATTTGAGGAACTTTTTTGTAGTACTCCTTGTCTAATAAGCTGGAATTATCAGTTGTTATACCTAAATTAGCTAAGTCTTGTGGAGTTTTATTAGGCGAAAAGAATAAGGTCGCCAACCAATCATTTTTCTTCTGCTCAATCATAATTAGAAATTTGTCTGTATTTGAGACTCCTGTAGTAGTCTCCTGCGATTTAACATATCTGTATAATTACTAGCACTTGTTAATTGATGATTAGATACTACTGTTGCAATAGCACTATCTGTTATTGGAATAAATATAGCACTTTTATACATTGATGATGCGTCTCCTATACCAAATAATCCCCCATCAAAGTTATTTCTATGTTTACTTTTCGAAGGAGTATCTGACCCATAATTAATATATTTAGAGTATAAATCAAATATATAAGACCCCTCGTCTCTATTTACATGATCAACTCATTCAGAGTCATCAATGTCAACAGCTTTATCACTAACATACCCATTGACAATAATAAAAGGATGGGCTTCTCTAAATGCTCATTCTCCTGTTTCTGGTTCTCTATAAATATCAAGATTTAGTTCGTTCAACTTCATAGTTATACTATTTGGAGTGACTCCATATCCAGCATTAAGTCATTCTTGGAATTTTTCAAACCTATTTTGTGCATCTAGATCAGGAGTTTTCTTACCTGTTGTCACATATATGTTTTGATCAATCGGTAAGTATGTTCTTTCAATATTACTTACTCCATCATAAACTACTTTATCTAATTCACTTTCTGTAAGTAATCTATTTCCAAATGTTATTGAGTTTAAAGCTAAACTTGATCCCAGTCTATCTTCTTTAGCAAACACATCTCTAAGTGTACCCATACCAATTTGCTTACCAGTGGTATCTATTGGTTTGCCATAAGGCTGTGCTAAAGCTTTTATACCTCCTTTAGACTTAGAATGTGCAATAGTTATAGGAGTATATTGAACGCCTCCGTTTCCAGTAGTAATCATTTCCTCACGAGTCATTTCAACCTGTTTACTTGATGACCCTTTTCCACTAGCACTACTAGCTGTAGAATCATAATCTAATTGTTGTTTAATTTCCCTAGTATGATCAGTATGTTCAATAACTGCTATTTTTAATAAATTTTGAACATCTTTGGGGTCATTTGGATTTAAACCTTCAGCTGTTGCATTGGCTCTTAAGACATTTTTCATATTTCTAGGTAATGTTCTATAAAGATAATTAACAGCAGCTTCTAAGCTTTTATCGTCACTATATCCTTGATCAGAAGTATTAGTAGATTCTGTAACTTTATATATGCCATCAGGAGAATCAAAACCCAACAACTGTTCAAATCCTTTTTCAATTTGATCTTTCTGCTTCGAAGTATATCTATCAAATTGATTTGAAGATTTATTAGTACCAAAAGCACCAATAGTTGATTTCACATAATCTACTATTGACTCCATGCCAACAGTATTTGATAAGTCAGTTAGAATATCACTATTGTAAGCTAACTCTGGTTGTTCTTCTCTAAGTCGGATTAACTCCGAGTTTGTTAATATCCTATATTTATCTGGATTTTCATAATATGTATCTAAAGATACTATTTTAACGCCATTATCATTATCAAAAACATACATGCCACCAGTATTAGTAATAGCTACTTCTGATCCAGCTCCTTCATCATTAATTTGTTTACTAGCCTGTTGATATAAACTGTTATTATGTTTAATTCTATTAGCCAAAGATTGTATTCTAATTAAATCTGACATATCGTAAGATGTTTCCTGGTTTCCTTCAAACAGCGATCCTAAATTTTGAGACTTTCTTAGAAATGTGTTAGCTCTAGACAGAAAATAATCAACATCATTAGGAAGCCCATTTTCCTTCAGTACATTAATAATTTCCTTCTGTATAAGTTCTTCTTTTTTATTATCTGTTGTTGTACTTGGTGTGTTTTGAGATTCTTGCTGAGCTATTGAATCTCTAGAAAAGGGGGTATAGTATATACCCCCTGTTTGATATCTTTTTATCTTCATATTATGACATCATTTTTATAAAAAGCCTTATGATATTATTATTTAAGTCATTCACAGCTTTATTAATAGCTTTTTGCTGATCTAAAAATGCTTGTTCATTTGTTTCTCTAAACCTTTGAATTGTACCTCCTCTTTTATACCTAAAATATTTAGAATCAGATAGTTTTGGAGATACTTGATTAACATACCTGGGGACATTTAAATCATCAAATCATCTAATCCAAGAATGTCTTCTCTTAGGATCATTAGCTTGATCCTGATAAATATCAAAGAATGCTTTACTACGTATATTAGACACTTGATCAGGATATTTATAACTTATATATCCTAATCAATTATTTCCTCATTGCTCTTTTTCACTTGCAGACATACTGTTAAAACCACCAAAGCTTTCAAAAAGTTGTTTTAAATCATTCTGATATTTAGTTTCAGCATTAATAGAGTCCAACTTATCTTCAATAGCAGTTCTATTCTGTAAATCTTTAGCATAATCCTGCCTAAATTGATAAATAAGATTTTTAACATTTTGTGTTTGTTGTCCTATCTTATTAGCATCTGCCATATCAAGTTGTGCTAATCCTTGATACCAACGATTCCTGTTTTCATTACTAATTTGATTTCTTATATTTGCATACTGTTGCTTTTGAGCAAGTAGTTTATCGTTATACTGATCTATCATTTGTGAAAATTTAGTATCTCTTTCTCCCTTTATTTGATCAATTCCTGCATCTCTCATCAACCTCTCAGCCATTACTTGATTTGGATCACTAGTGACTGTTTTATATTTTCGCATTTCCTTGATTCGATCATCATACATTCTATGCAAACCATTATCACTAAATCTAGAGTAGAATTCAGTTGGCATTTGCTGTTGAGAACCTATCATTCCCTTACGAATAGCGTCTTTCATCTTTTGAGCAGTACGATTAATACCTCTTGTAGATGCTATAAAATCACCAATACCAAGTAACATATCAGGATTAATACCAGATCATTTTAAATCTCTACTAGAACCAAACATACTTGAAGATGGCTTCTCAATATTATTTGTATTAATTCCTGTAGACTGTTTAGTATATTTATCTATTAATGACTCTCTTAATTTAGGATCAATGTCATTTAAAGGCTTAACTCCTAAGAAATCTGAGTGAAGCCTGGGGTTTGAAAAAACATCTATTGGTTTTGCAGTAACAATAACTGATTCACTGTGCTCATTTACTGGTTTCCCATTTTTATCAAGAAATCAATTACTATTAGAACCTCCTTGTGCTTTAATAATCTTACCACCCTTTTTGTGAAATCTTAACCCAATATAGTCATCAACTTGTTGTAAATAAGGATCAATATTACGAATCTCAGTAGGATTTTTTATGCCACTTAAAGTCACAGGTATATCTCGTACTCCAGTACTTTCGGATAACATTAACGTAGAAGGAGCTTTAAATTTAATAAATCTTTTAAATACAGGATTTCTATAAAACCAGTCTCCTCCATATCTAGAATTAAACTGTAAAGTTGATGGAAGTAGTCATCCATTAGACTGTAATTGAGAAGCAATTTCAGGATTTCTTCTAATAACTCTTCCTAAAGTTCTTAATTTAGAAGTGTGGCCTGCTAAAGATCTTATATCAAAATCATCTGGAAGTTGTCTATTAGACATTCTAAATCTATAATTTCTACTCATAGGATTTCAACTCCCAGAAAATATATTTGATATAGTAGAATTTGTTTTAGATTTGGCAGCCTCTGCTGTTCATTTAGCCTCTTGTGCTTTAGATATTTTTAGATGGCCTGATTTAGTTAAATCTTCAATTGCTTGCTTATAGTTCTTAACAGTACCATCAGAGTTAGCCCATCGAGCTGGCTGGCCATCAACAAATCCTAATTCCTTATCAGCAACTATTTTGTCAATATACTCCCTTTTTAAGCTTTCTTTTGTTTTAGCTTCTAATTTAGGTGATTTCCCTTTATATTGAGTAGATCTTATATTTTGGACTTCATTCTTTATTCCTTTAACAGCAAAAAGACCAGTGGATAAACTTTTTCAATCATCCAAAGTTCCTTTACCAGATACTATATTGTTAACAGCTGATACTGCACTAGTAGCTCCTGAGGCTAATAGTATATTCTTTAATAATGAAGCAGATTTTTTAACTGTTTTACTCATTTTAGCCATTTTACCACCAATTCCAACACCAGGAAGTAAGCTTATTGTATCTAATCCCAGCCCTAGGGCTAAGTTACCAAGATCTCCTAAATCAAAACCATCACGGCTAACATCAGCTCCAAACTGAGCTAATGTTGATCCATACCCTAAAGCACCAGCTACTGGATTACCACCAGTAGGAATAGCTGCAATTAATGATGCTAAATCACCAGCAATGCTAGCTATTTGCATCTTATCAGCTTTAGTTAAATCTTTTCAATCTCCATTTTTTAAAGAGGTTTTAGCAACATCTTTGTCAGTTCTTTCAGTTATTGTCTTAGCTGTAGTATCATTTTCAATATTAGAAACTTTTGCTGCATTAATTCTACCTCCTGATTGAAACTTAGGTTTATTATCAAATATGTTTCTAGATGCTCTATCTCATCTTTCTCCATTAACCATAGGAGTTCTAGTAGTATATAAACTTCTAATTAAAGTAGAAATTGGAAGTAATGAGGAATCTATAATTACACCTCCTAATGTATTACCTCTAAAATTCTGAGTATTTTGAGAAAGAATTTCCTGTCATTTACGAGATAATGCACCAGTAAATGTATGATTTTCAGGATTAGCAGAAAGAACTCCTGAGTTTATTAAAGATTGAACTTCTTCTGGTGTCATTTGATAAGGTTGTTCCATTCCATCTCTATAAAATCATACATCATTTACATCATATGGATTTCGAAAGATTGTTGCAGCCGTGGTGCCATTAGAACCTGGGATATTAATTTCATAGTATCCTTTTGCTCTTTCTGACCATTTAGTAACTGGATTAGTAATATCCTCATAATTTATAGAAACTCCTGATAACGGATCTAACTCCTCGGATTCTCCAGTATTAATATTGTACCTTAATCTTTTAACTGCTTCAGGAGTTACAAATCCATATCTATCTCTAGCAGAATCTTTGTCATAATATTCATATACTACTGAATTTGGATCATTGGGATCTTTTAATGTTCTAAACATCATTCCTCTATTATTATTTCTTAATCCAGGAAGAAAGAAAGAATCATTATAACTTGTAAAAGGATTAGAACTATTTCCCCAAACATCTATTCCATTAGTACCATATATATTATTCTTGTTGCTATTTATCCACTGATCTAGATTTCTATAAAATACTGAGTTATCATCCTCTGCAACACTCTTTGGGATTAATTTACCATCAAATCAAAATCATCCTTTTAAGGGATCAAATTGATGCTTATCTCTTAGAACTTCATCATTTATGTATACTCGACTACCACCAAAAACTTGATCTCCATCTACATCTGCTAAATTATATGATCCATCTGGATTTGTAGTAACTTTTAAACCAGCAATGGAGTGAGTATTAGGATCAATGTTATCTCTGACTTCTTTTTCAGTAAGTTTAGAAGTTGATTGGTTAGTTGAAGAATTTTTATTAGTAGAATTACTATCTAAAAATATACCGATATCATCTAGAGCTAGCTTATCCTCTTCGGTTCATGTCCCATTTTCCACGCGCTCCACTAAACTCTTAACACCTTCATCCCCTAAACGATTGTAAAGATCTATATAAGCTTGCTTATCAAGATTACCATAACCCTTAAATGTATCCTTATCAGTATAACTAGCAATATCTTTTAGGGCTTGAAGTCTCCTTCTAACTTGTAAATTATTAGCTCCTTGTATAAAAACTTTATTTCCATTAACTAATTCATAATTCCCATCCTTGTCTCTTTTATACTCGACATTTATAGCATTAGATCAATCATATATCGAACTGCCAGGAGTAGGAGCAGTATAAGTAAATCCCTTTAAAGCATTAATTGCATTTCTAGATGCATTTTCCTTACCTCTTCACGAATTACCAAAAAACCTTCCTATTCTACTTCGACGATTCCCCAATCGATTATTTTGACTATTTGTAACATCAAATTGTATATTTCCATCTAATCTATCAGCATTAGAATCATAGGATAAATTTTCTCCATTCCTTAAAGCATCTGTAATTTTACTAAATTGATAGGCTGTTTCGTCGTCTAATGATTTACCATAGTTTGTTAGTTGATTTAAAAAATTATCATCAACTTCAAACTTATTTCCATCAATAGTAAAAGTACCATATCTTTTATTAGAAGTAGAACCACCTTTTTGATATTTAATTATTTGTGCCATTCTATCACACTTATATTATACTTAAAAAGGGGAATTGATCATCTACAATCCCCCTTTTATCTTTCAATGATCTACTTACGACATTTCTTGCGTTTTACAAGCTTACCACCTTTCTTGAAAACAGGCTCCGAATCAACAGGAGCTCCTATTGGTTCTTGTGCAGGAGCTTGTGCCTGCGAAAGTAACGAAAGGAATGCCTCACAAGCCTGTGCTAGTATATTACAGTCACCAGACTGTAATCCTTGAGCCATCATATTAGCAATTTCTACAAGTGGATCTTGCTGTGCTGCTGCTGGCTGTTGTGCAGCAGGTGCAGGAGCACTACCACCTTCCTGCATAAATTTAATTACCTTCATATAAATATTTACTTTATTTAATTAATAATTTTATAAATTCTTCTAGTTAACTCTTTCATTATCATATATTCATTTAATGCTCAAAGATAATACTTTAGTTTTTAATATCCAAATAAATTCTATAAAAATTACTTCTGTGATAAATTTTGTATAAATTGTTTGACATATTAAATATATATTATTATCTTTGTACTACAACCCAAGAATATAAAATAGAGTCTATTTCATTCTCTAAGGAGATGCTAGATTAAACATGAGATAATATAGGGTTAAAGAAGATAGTTATTATCTTTTTATGGAGAGTAAATTAATTACTCTCCTTTTTTATTTCTATAAGTTTACCATCTACTACTTTATAATCAGTAAATAATATATATATTTCTCCACTGTTAAGTGGATATATAAGTTTAATAGAATCTGCAATATAATCATTTATGTGAGTTTCTGTAGTAACCCTAACAGTATCCTTTAATATCTCAACAACTTCACGCATTTTAATAACTCTTACAACTTTATATTCAGTGCTAGTTAACTCTATTGCCTTGTCTTTATATTGTTTATAGACTTCTTCATAAGGATTCTGTGCATTAACACTATTAATAATAAGAAACGCACATATAATACATAACAATTTATACATATATAATATTTAATTATTAATCTTTAGTTTTATATAAAACAATTCTTTCTATCTTCTATACTACTCATGCTGTGGACTTTCAACATACTCATTTGGTCTTTTATCCTGTTTTTCTAGTATTTTAAATATATATTTACCTAATTTTTTGTAGGAATTTTCAGTTTTTTCTCGATTAGCTTTTTTGGCTTTTTTTATTAACTGTTTGGTCTCCAGGCGACTAACAATGCGTTCCCCTCCTACAAGATCCATTTGAGGTTTTCCATCAGACCCAAGAATGTACATTTTATCTACTTCTTCTTCACTAATATCATCCTCTTCATCCTCAAAGTCTAATTCGTCTCCAATTTGAATACTAGAATTAGCATTAACTTCAAGTACATATTTAGTAGTATCTTCAGAATCAGAAGGTTCAGAAACTATAACTTCTGAACTATGAGCTTTACCTAATACAACATTATAAACTTCATCATCTTGATCTATGAAAACTAAATCAATATCGAATTCCATTTCCTCTGTATTAAATACAACCTGACTCTGATCTTCAGGCATAACAAATAGCATACCTTCATCATTATCCATAGATTCTACATTAGAGAGACCCTTGGCTCTTTCTTCTTCTGTTTCCGCAACTAAGACTTTATATTTCTTATCTGCTATTTCAATTATTGTTTCTTTCATACTACTTAATAAATATTATGCTTTTCTACTTTTTCTCCATGTATTTTACCATCAGATCCTCTTACTAATACATAAGCTCCAATAGATGGCACTGAGGCATTTACTCATTTTGCAAATTCTTCTCAGTTAGTGACAGCATTATACAAAGTAGATATATCATTATCAAATCTTCCAGATTCAATATACTTTTCAAATCCTTGTCTTAAACTTTCTGGGGTCATTAATGTCTTACCATCTGTTATTCCTAAAAAGTTTTTTATTTGTGTGACCCTAGGAGCTACCTCATTTCAACTATTTGCAGAAGATGTTAATGTAGAAATATAGTCTCTATATTTACTAGGATTAGCTTCTTTCAAATCGTTGATTCTTGTTTCTAAAGGTATAGTTGGTTTTGGAGGAGTATACAGCTCTGGATTTCTATTAATATTATCCAGAGCTGTAACAACTTGTGATCTTATATCTAATGGCATATTACTTTATACTTTTAATTAACCCACTCCTATCATCTGTATTCTTTAACAACTCAAAACAAACTAGTTTACCTGCTTCTATAGCTATATTATCTGAAGGATCCTTCTGATATTGGCTGTATAAAGATTCTAGTTGATCGGTAAATTCTTTTCTAAGAGTTCATTCATTCTTTTCAATCTCAGCAGTTTGAGTGACTCCTCCTTCTGAATGAGTTATTACTGGAATACCTTTTTTTGTAATTTGCCCTTCTAATTCTGGATTTACTTCCTCTAAATTGTGTTTTCTAGCATGTAAAGCTCCCTCTGGAATTAGGTTCATTTTACCTCCAAGTTGAAATTTCTGAGTATCTTGATTTTCTGTAAGTTTAATTGATCAGGAACTAATAATTTCTCTAGCACGATCTAATTCAGGAAATTTCATACCTTTTTTAGATAATAATAGTTTAGGCTCATATCCTGCATATCTATTTTGATTTTGAGATAAATAAGTATCCGCTGTAGAGTTTGATTTTCTTAGTTTAGCCTCATCCATAATACCCAATATTGTATTTTGAGTTTTTCTAGCTTCTTGTATTGCTCTATTTCCTTTTTTGGCAAATCCAAAATCAAACAATCCAGCCTTTTTCCCTGAGTACTTACTAATAGATTCCGAAACATCTGATTGTGAACCTCCATAACCTGACCCAAATTGGTCAGTCATGTCAGCTAATGAATCTACTCTCTTACCCCCAATGCCATTTAATAAATTTAAAGCGGTGCCAACAGCCATACCAACTGGACCAAAATTACTTGCTACTTTAGAAACTGTACCAACAACTGCAGACCCAGTACCCTGAACTCTATCTTTAGTGCCTCCTATTAGATTTCCAATCATTCCTCCAGCAGCATTTGCCATACTTCCTATACCACTACTAGGAATTAATGAATTAACGGTGTTAGTTATACTATGAGCTGTCTCAGCCCCCTTACCAGTTTTTTCATCTCCTATTAATGATGCATTAATCCCACTAATTGCAGATCCTATTGCATTAAATGTTTCTCCATGTTCTGCATCAAGCATAGATAATTTCTGCCCAAAAGACGGTTTGTTAGCTGATTTTGGGAGTTTATTATTAACTTCTGTTTGTATCTTTTTATTTAAAGCTTTATCTGCTTTTACTGGTGCAACTTTATTTAGAGATTTAGTTGCGGATGTTAATTTAGATTCACTGATAACAGGACCTAAATCTGATTTTTTAACTATACTTTGAGTCCCTATAGCATTTGGTATAGTTATTTTACCAGTTCCCTTTCCGTTGCCACCAAAAGTAGCATTGGAAAGGGAATATAGATTATTTAAATTATATTTAAGCATAACTTAATCTTAATAATGTTTGGATTGCATTTATAACTACTAGTTTATCACCAGTATACTTAATTCTAATTTTTAATCACTTGTCTCTAATTCTAGTAGACTTTAAGTCAGATTTTACTCCGTCTTTACGTTTAATTTTATAGTTAATTGGAGTAATAGTATTATATCACCTATCTTCCTTATATTCAATATTTCCTAAACGCCTTCCTACTCTCTTAATATTAAGAACAGGTTGATTTACCTTGATAAAATATTGATTTAATACAGGATCTCTATCAATAGATATATTATCACTAAATTCTTGACTATATTCAGTCCCACTAAATTCTTTAGAATGTTTATCATTGTTATATTTATCTTCATCAAAAGATCCATCAGGATTTCAATAAGATTCCTGATCTACATGTTCTGATTGATAAATCCCAGCTTTATTAAAATCATAAACATCACCAACTAATTCAAATTCTAAACTATTTGGTTCTACATTATTAGATATTAAGACTAAATTATCAAATACCTTATGAATTCCTGCTGGATTATTTACTACAAATTCAAACTCAAATGGCTCTTGTTTGTCATATCATTTAGTTGGATGTATCTCATTATTTGGATTTTGATCAAAATAATTTATTTCATCAAATACACCTGCTCTACCATGCATATAAAATCCATTCTTAAGTAGTAGATCATATTCTTTAACTTTATCCTCCATCTTAGACTGAACTAAATAGTTATAGTCTCTAATTAATACTATAGATTCCTTAAATGAATTACTAGAAGATGATACTTTATTTTCATTAGTTTGACTTGAAATATTCTCAGAATTATCTATATATGTAGAAACTATTTTTGGAGTTACTTCAAAATCAATTTTTAAATATAATAATTTTGAAACTTCTTCAAAATCATTTATAGTTAATTCCAAGTTCCTTCCATTTTGGATTATACCAATTTTTTTCTGAAGTCTTTCTGGATCTATATCTCTAACTAAATATTGAGAATATTCTATTTCAGATTCTGAACCATCTGGTTTGTAGGATCCATTAATAATTTTACATTTAATATCATATTCTGTTTTTGGAGAATCTGTGAACTCAACTATATGCTCAACTCCATTTGTATCTAAAATAGATGATGTAATAGATGTTATTCTTATTCCAAATTTCTCAAAGAAATCATAGCCTTTAATAACTATAGTTCTCTTGATATTATCATATTCTCATAGATTACCACAGGTTCTTCCAGAAATAAAGTTTTTATTAATATATTCAATCCTCCTATCAATTTCTTCTATTCTAGTAGAATTCTCTGGTAAATTTCCCTTCTCTAAACTCTCTTTTTCATTATTTAATTCATCAACCTCGTTTTCTTCAAATCTTTCCTCAATATGAGCTCCTGAATTTGTGTTAATATTATCATATATAATTCCATATAATGAAGCTCTCTGACGATCTAAAGTTAAGAAAATGTTATTAACATTGGCTGAAGATAAAGGAGTTCAACTATATTTAGTGATTCACTTCTCTAGACGCTCGTTATAGCATAAATCTCATACCTTATTTCCATTATAGAATGTAAACATTACATCACCTTTATAGTTATTGTAGTGAGTCTTTACATTCTTTAATGCTACTATAGGATACTTATCCTCTTCATTTAATATTATATTATCATTCAAGAATCTCTGAACTACCATATCAGATATTAGCCTAAATCCTTCTGCATTGTATTTCCAGATTTTTTTAGCGTAAGTGTCAACCCCATAAATTGCATTTGGTGTTCTAATAATTGATTCTTGCCAAATACTTCCATAATCTTGAGAAATAGGAGTAACTTGATTTTGTAAAACTCCTGCACCATACATGTGTATAGATTGACCTGTAGTAGTAGCTATAAGTGCTTTTTCATTAATAGGAATTAAGGCACATCCATGTTCAAAGACACAGAATAAGTTAGTTCCATAAGATATTAGTTTTACAATAGCCCCATATTGTCTTTCTATATCTTTATAATCTAATCCTTGAAATATTCTATATGCATTTCTAAAATCATCCTCTACTTGTACATTACTAAACATAATTCTAGTATCAAATACATCCTTTACATAAGGCACATTAGGGGATGTAAAGTATTTTTTAGAAGGTACTGTTGTAGAATATCCTGCATTTAACAGAGTACTTTCAGGTATTTTACTAGACGGCGCTGTATTTATACTATGTAAAGGATAGAAGCCTCTTGGATTTCCCATTAATGCCATTTCATCAACATAAGATGTATCCTCAGATCGTAGCCCTAAATTATAATTTGAAAGACATTTATAAGTAACTCACATTCCAAGAGGTACAGTATTCACATCTGCTCTGTTTATCTCTTTTCAATCAGAGGTAGTAGTTTGATTATATCCTTTATACCCATTTTTCCAAGTTTCTGGATCAACTATTATATCATTAGTTGGAGTTTCAGAATCTATAAAATTCCTTATAATTCTAACTGTTACTGTATTTGTAAAACAATCCCCTCTAAATATAGTTGGAGTTATACGTTCAATAATTTTGTGGTCTTCATCATATATTTTAATTAGTTTACTATCATCCAACTCGTATCTTGGACTAATTGCCATAAATGGAGAGAGATCATTACCTCTGATCTTGAAGTACTCACTCATAAATGTAGAAGAATAATTTCCAGATTTTATATTGTAGATACAATTTGGATCTAAAACTTTATTGGTTCCAACAAAAGGGCAGTAGATTCCTCTCACTATATTATAATTATTTTGCTCATAATTTTTTGAACCTAAAAATCTAATATCTTTACAGTCCTCTGACGACCCTACTCTGGTTGAAAACCCATAGTTATCATAATATTTTAATGGAATGTCAGTATCAATATAAACACACTTTGTTTTAGTTGATAAACTATTTGGATTTTTAAATTCTAAATTATTTACGTAATAATATCTAGAGTTATTATCAATACCACTTTTATATGCTTTTTCTAAAATAAATTCAGAATTATCGAATAAAGACTGTAATTGTTTATTAGTAATAGCATCTACATTAAGTAACCCACTACTTTGTATATTAGCTGTACTTAGGATTCTTTTATCAAAAAAAGTAGTTAACTCTAAATTATCATTAATAAATGACTCTGTTATATATATACCTTCTTCCTCATTATATATTAATGGTATATAAGCTGACCTATCTACTCCTATTGAAAAGCCCTGGCATAAAATATTCGGGATTCTTTTCTGACGTACAAAGAAAAATCCTTTTATATTGAGCTTTTTATTATTCCTCAATTCATCAATTAATCCTGAATCAAATGTAAATTTAAATCCAATAGGATACACTCCTGTTTTTATACCTCCGCTCTCCTCTTTGTTTTTTTTATAGATACTTTTATTTGGAAGTTTAAAAACTCCTTTAGTGTTAGATAAATTTGTACTATTGTTAGTAGTAATAAAGAACTCATCTTGTGGAATAATGGTGTTATCTTTATTATAATTATCGTTATGATTTACTTCATTAAAATCACTAAACTCACATCCACGTAAATTATAAACAGGACTTAACGAATCATCATTAAATATATATACAATTCCAATTCTATACAATTCAGACGGTCAATATCCTAGATAATAATATATATTTAAAGGATTATAATATTCAGTTTTGTTAACTCCATCATTATCAACTTTAGTATAAGATTTAGGGTCAATATAACCTATACTACTCTCTGCCTGAACACATTGTACTTTTATATAATATGATAAATTCTGAATAGTTGCATTGTCTAATACTGTTTGTTGTATATTACCAAGAAATAACATATTCTGTACTTGAGCTTGTGTTTTAGCTCCTGTACATATATTATACCTTATATTTAGTTCTTCTTCGTTAATATATGTTACTTCTTCAAATCCATTAATATTTACAGTTTGACTCTGTGATTTAATTTCATAAGGTTTAGTAATAAAATATGTTTCATTCTTAATAATTCCATTTAAATCAGAATAGTCTCTTTTACAATATATAAATATTTTATTAAAAGATATATCAATATCTGACAGCATTAATGTTATAGATTTATCTGTACGTTCGTCTTCTAATGTACCAGATATTGTACGGACTTCTTCTAATGTACCTTTAAATATAGAAACTATTCCAGACTCAGCCACAATATCTGTCTTATTATAATCATTATCTGCTAATTTAATATAAAAAGTATAATTACCTCCTTTTAATTGTCCAGAATAAGATACATTTATGAGATCTATTTTTGGAATCCTATTTATATTTCTAAATAATCTAGTTTGAGTATCTATTTTACCTTCTCTATAGATATTTGTCTGTTCTGTTTGATTCCTAACAATCCTTCTATAACGATTATCTTCAATTGTTGTATAAGTTGTATTTATAATTCTAGGAGGATTTTTATCATCATTAATTATTAAATTAACAGTGCCATCATATGATGGCTGACATTCAATATTTACTGGATTATTTAAGTCTAGTTCTATCTCATTAGTAGTAAAATCCTCAAGAATGCCATCCTCTGTTAATTTATTATGAAGGGGATTATATTCATGAGTAATATCTCCCTCACTATTATATTTTTTAGTAGTTAGTTTTAGCTCCATTATCTTACTCAATATTAACCTTTTTATAAGTATTTTTGAATTCTTCTGTAACAGGCATTAATTCTTCATCGATAGTCTCAGTTCAATTAGTACTTAAAGGTAATCTATCCCTTTCTAGTAAAGAAACGTATGGTAATATAGAGTTACCTGGAATATCTGTTGCTCTTCTATCAGGACAAACTCCTCCTTTTACATCATCTGCTGTAAAATCTCCATTATAAACAATAATATTAGAACCTGTATTATTTGTACTTGTTGCATCTTTAACTTTTAATATTTTTGCTAAAGCAGTTGCTACTCTATAAAAGGAATTATTCTCATTGAGGTCTACAAATAAAGTACTAGAATTATTATCTACAGATAAAGATAATAATTTATTTTTATTATTAGTTATAAATGAAGATAATACTAAACTATCATCACTAACATCTTTAATATCATTTAATTTAAATCATCCCTTAAAAGGTGACCCATTATCAGTAACTAATTTTGCATTAACACTATTATTTACTATAGGTTTCATTTTGTTTGGTAACTCTTCTATATTTTCAAAGTTCCTGTTACTATATTGTAAAAGATCATTCTCTTTAAGTTCAAGAGAGATACTATCATTTTGTAACAAATTAACTTCCTTATAGTATCATTTTGACAATATATCTGTTCTATCATACACTACCTTAGCGTCCTTTATCTCAATGTTAAATTCAGTAAGATCGTTGTTTAATATGAACATCTGAATTGTTTGTATATTTCTTAATGAATATATATGCAATCCAAGTCCTAAAAGCATTGACGCAACAATATTGTTATTATACCAGTTTTTTCCAATAGTATTTGTAGTAAGTCATGCTGAAACCCAGTAATCAGTTGCCTGTTCAGCATATATATTATGAGCTTTTCCTTCTCATTGTGGGTCATCGGGCATTATCTTTAATAATGCAATACCGTATTTTCTTTTATTTTCTGAATAATATAAAATACCTATACCACATGATACTCAAGTACCATCTGGATCAATCCTATTCCCTCCAGGTAAGGATCAACCTCTTCCTATAATACTGTCTGCATTATGTACAGTAAAAAGTATTGGAACAAATAAGCATCTTAATGATAGTTCAACATCTAAAACTGTCATAACTTCTACTCATGAATCTGTGTTGGGATCTTTTTGAGGATCATAAGTCCAGTATCTATCATTACCATCTGTGTTATAAGTAAACTGGTATGTTGGGTAATATTTATTACCTATTCTTTCATATAGTACATTACTTTCTGGTCTAGAACATGGTAGAGTATTATCATAACTTGAATGTTCATGCTTAAATCTTTCTATTTTTAATGCATAATGGAAATCAGTCAAACCTTTAGATAAGACAAATCCTATAGGCAAGGTATTAACTTGACTATAAACAGAATTTCATATTGAGTAGTTTATAAGATATTTTCATCCTGGAAGTGGATTTTTTGAGTTTGTAGGATCTTTTGGTATTAACCCTACATTATCGTTACCCTCATAATCATCATCTGGTTTAATACTATTATATTTAAATGTTCAGGGCATACTTTCAAATAAATACTGTCTATCAGCAGTTGTTACTGGTATTTTACCATACCATCCAATTGTAAACCCCTTTGAAACTACATCTTTAATATCAATTTTTTTATTAAGAATATTTGCTTGCACCTCTTCAGTCTGATCTTCATTATAAGTGTAAATAATCTTCTTATTATCTAAAGATGTACTAAATTTAACGTTAGATCATAAATCATTAGATTTGGAGTCTTCACATTTTAGCTCTGGACAATCTAGTGCCCCTTCTCATACAGCTGTTTTTAAGTATCCAGAGTATTTTTTAGGTGGATTATTAGATGTAGTACTAATATCGTCAATTCCTTTATTATTTAATAATTGTGTATAATCTTCCTCTAGATCTATATCAGTTTTAAAAATATTCTCAACATTATCTTCAAAGAAATATCCATTATATATTTTACTAGACGAATTCCTTATATTAACCTTAGATTCACCTAAGTTAAAGAGAGATGGTAAGTTTCTTAATCACCTATCTGGAGTTATTAATTGATATCTATTATCAGTATTATAGAATTGATTCATTAACTCGGATGTTATAAGAATTTGATCTCTTGAATAATCCTTTGTTAGTTCTATTGATAATATATAGATATTATTTTTTAAAAATCCTTCTTGATCAAAACTAATATTAATTAAATTTTGACCAAGCAAATTTATATTTTCATAACATTTTAAATGTGTATTACCTTTTGTTAATTTTCCATTATTATTTACAAGAGGATATATTTTTAATTTTACACTTTCTTCTTGATTAATATTATCAATAGGTAAATTTATATTAAAGTTAACGTTTACACCAGAATCATTAACAATATATTTATAAGTGTCAAATATATTAATATCTTTAGCGTCAATCAGTTTACCTAAATCTATAGTATATTCAACTCTAAACTGATTGAAAATATATCCATATCCATTATTGTTTTCTATATCACTTGTAATATATGGAACAGCGCAAACTTTTATTTGTTTTACTTTCTTAGACGTAGTGTCTTTATTATTACCAATTGGATTGAGGGGCTCACTTAAATTAATTTCTACTTCATTTGTATTTATCTCAATAATACTAGATTCACCATAAACCGAAGATGTTTTGTTACTGATTATTATATCTGTTCAGTCCCCATCCTCACTATCATTATCATAAATACACTTATATTTAATTTTATTTTTATAGTTATTTATAGTAGTTTTATCTATATTTGAAGAATATATCTGTGTTTGAGTATCAATTGAAAATTTTAGTTTGTTACTAAGGGTATCCCCATCACTATATATCCTAGGGTAACTTAACTTAGTTACATATAGATTAAAATAGTTAATATTAAATAGTTCTGGCTTAGCACATATCCAACCAGGGCATGTTCAAGTTACACTGTTCATGACATCACTATCTTGAAACTCAAGAGTTGTGTCTTTAACATCATCTGTTATATCATATAGTTTTTTATCATTATTTAGAGAATAATATTTCATAACTTGAAACTTCCATACATCACTTTCTTTATTACCTTCAATTTTTTTTTCTACTTTTTGTAATCAATATTTATCTCCAGGATTTAAATAAGTATTTTGTATATTAGGAACACTCTGCAATATGGTTAATGTTTGTTTCCTTGAAAGTTCTGTATAATAATAATCTTTCATTATACTTATATTTTCATTACTTATAATATCTTGGATATTACCAATAAAAGTACTATAATCATTAATTGAAGTATCTATTCCATAGTAATGTTGTCCTTCTGCATTATCTGTATTATCAAACAATGTTTGAGGGGAAGGATATGAACCAATCTGACATAATTTATCAATAGGATTATAGGAAACAATATAAATAATTCCCCCATATTCCTTAACCCCTACTGGTATATAATCTGAAGGTAATTTAGCTTTTTCAAGCTTATAATTACCCATATCGTTTTGTAATATAAATTCATTTCCATTATAAGTAATAACTGTGCCATTGATACAGTCAGTCAAAATATTATTGGGGGTAGTTAATGGATGTAAATCTGTATTAAGTCCTTCTGTGAAAACATTAATTTGTGCTTGTTTTGTATCCATAATTGTTTATATTGTAACAATCTTACCTTTAACATCTCTATCTGCAAAATGTTTAAAGTTTCTTGTTGTTATTGTTTCTTCTGTAAATAACCATCCTACATCAATAGGATAATATAGTATAAAAAAGTGTTTCTTTGATTTATCTAGGAAACATTCTTCTTTTATTTTATACAATTTCAGATTAGTAAACTTGATTTTATTACGCCTTTTTGAGGTTATCTGAGATTGATAAAACTCCCATTCTGCTTCACTAAGACCAAAATAGTATATCCCATTATATTCTTCTTGAATATACTTATACTTTAATCGTAGTTTTATTCTAGTTTTAATATTATTATATAGTGCTCGTTTATGATTATCTATAAACATCTTACCACAATAAGCAGTGTAATCTTTATTATGTATTTGAAGGTCAGCTCCTTTTTTATTTAAAGTATAAAAAGTATGAAAACCATGCTCTAAAACTCTTTTAAGCTCATATCTAGAAATATGTGGATATTTATCTTCTAATATATCTAAGTAATCATCAAGTTCTTTAATCATACTAATAATATTGTTTAGCCTCGTTTGTGTGTTTCTCAATTAGTTTTTTGAGTTCCTTGTTTACATATATAGGTTTTTCTTTAGTATCAACTGTTCTAGTACTATACTTGTACACTAATTCATTACCTGTAAACTGAGAAAGTACATAGTCTATATTTTTAAACTTTCCATATTTATAGAGTTTCTTAAACTCTTCATCAGAAAATTGTTTCATATAAATTTCAGCATAATTACCATACTTAAGAGGCAATACAAAGGTAACATTATTCTCAATAATATCCAATAATATCTCATAAAAACAATCTTTAAAAATCTTTGCAGCAAGTTGCTTTGGATTTTTATATCTATTTTTTACTCATCTACCCTTTAATAATTTTTTATTTAATCCTGTATAAATTTCTTCCACAGAAAATGCATGCTTAAACATTCCATAATTCATACTTTTGTTTGCTTTATAATATAGGAGAGAATTTTTTCCCATACATTTTACGATCTCATCTAGTTTTTACATCTAATACATTATTTATATCATTTTGAGATAAATGTGCAGGAATTCTTGCAGAATTACATAAACGTAACCAATCATTCTTGACAGCCGCTGCTAATTGGAATAAATTTCCATCCTTCTGAATTAAACTTTTCTTATATATATCTATATAAGCACAATATGCAGCTAATGCTTGGACTTCTTTGTCTGTAAGATACGGTAGTCCATCCTCATCAACAATAATACCATGGTAGAGGATTGTAACATTTGCATAGTCTTGATCAAATACTAAATAATCCCCTTCTTGTCGATACTTAAGTAATACTCCACTATTATAAAAAACACTTTTATCTCGTTTTCAAGATTCAATATACTCTTCAACCCATTGATTGTAAACATTAGGGTATACACTATAATCGTTAGTAGTTTGAGCATCCATACGCCTTCCAAATACAGCTTCAATAAATTCTACATTACATGGTAATTTAATTTTCCTATCTTGTGTGTGAGTAGTATATTTATATAAACTAGTTTGCCTATTTCCAATTAATTCTCATCCATTCAAGCAAATATCCTCAAAATTTGTAGTATCTATTGATGTGCCATATAAAATATATGCTTGAGAATATACTGATTTAAAATTATTTCTGTTCATAGTTATCGAGGTTGTTGATCATTAGGTGTAACTGGGCTTGCAAGTTGACGGAACCATCTTACATATTTCTCAGTCATTCTACGTATAATTTCATTACTTAAGATTCCACAATCTAGGTACGTATTAGGATCTTCAGAGCAGCAATCTCACTCTAATAACTTTCTAGGATCTTGAAATAAAGCTATAATAGAAATATATTTAACAAAAGGAACATTAAATATATATCCGTCCATATTACCATTGGAATTAATTGCAGTGTCTACATACACATAGGGACTTTGAGCTCCTCTCCTACGGTGCTTATGAAATCTATAAGACTCATCTGTATAAACATTATACTTTGTATTTCTATCAATACTACCTATAAACTTAATTGTATCAACTCCTTTAATATAGATAATAGGTGGTATTTCAAAATGTAAAGCTTTTTCTCCAATTTGAAGCTCACAGCATTTAGACATATAATCACAATTAACTTCTACACAATTAATTGCAAGAAATAATTCATCTAATGTTAAAACTCCTTTTAACAAATACTCTCTCATAACTTGATTGCGCTCTGCAACAACTTCATCTTCTAATTGTTCTATAGAAATTTTAGGATTTGAAGTTATGCCTGTCAATCCTCCAACAACAGAGTTATAAACTGCACTAGATATTTGTTGTAGTGTCATAATATACATATATAAAATTAAGCGGGACGGGATTAACTCCCACCCCGCTATCTGTATTGATATTATATTTTTACAGTAAAAGTTTTGTATGACTTATATATATATCCTTCATTAGATCTATATAAAGTTTCTACTGTATACTTATCTCCTATTTGAGGTGTATAACCAGGTTTTGCTTCAACTCCTCCATATTTATCAATAATATAGTTTCTATTATCGGTAATCCTGTACTCAAAAATAGCATCTGTTTTAAGGCTAGGATCATCTATAGTAGCTGAAACAACAAACTTTGCCATACTATACTATATCTTGTTTTTTCTCTAACTTAGCATCTACTTCGCTTTTTGTATATACTTTTGATTTAGTATATACGTTAGCAGCATCAGCTTTAGCAGCAATAGAAGAATCTTGTTCGGTATTCTTTTCTGTATTAGCCTGAACTTTTTCAGCTAATTCTGCATCAGCTTCAGCATTAGCTTTAATACCAGCTGCAGCTTTTAAATCCTGTGACGAAGCATAAGCATCAGGAAGAATAGTAATTTTATGCTGGCCATTATTTCTACCAATAGATTCAAAATCATCATCTACAAAACCAATCTCCTTAAATAGATTCTTAAAATCTTTTACTAAGGTAGAAGCTACAAAGAAAGTATGCAATGTTGTTGAATGATTTGTTTGACCTGCGACTGACAAACCTCCAAAATGAATTCCACGAGGAACACAATAGGCAAAGCTAAACTGAGTATACTCAACACCTGGAACAGGCATTTCGGGAGCAGAAGGAGAAGTAAAACGAAGATTTGCGTAAGTTGGAAGGCGGAGATTATGAAGAAGGTATTCATAGGTGCCAAATTCAACATTGTTTGGAGTATAGGTAACATAATTATTACCTTTCTTAAGAGCACCTGCTGACAAATTAACAATTTCTACAAGCTCTTCTGAACTCCCAGCACAACGTTCATCACAATCATAACGGCTGATAACAACTTTACGTACTTTTTGATATGAATCAGATCCCTCAATAGTTACATTACCATCTTCATAAGATGTATTAACAAATTTATATTCTTCAGGGATGGCAGCTGTAATAGCATCGTAAATAACTTTAGCAGCTACTTCATTCTGTTCTGGGAGAACAACATCTACTAAAATTGGCTTACGAAAATACCAAAGAGCTGAGCCATAGTCTCCACGGTAATCATTATCAAGTCCAAGCTCAATTAAAATCTGTACGTGTTGACCCAGAATACCAGAAAGAGCATGTAAAACTAATTTAAATTTAGTCCCTGTAATAGGACTAGTTTCATAAATCGTATGGTCTACAATATACTTAGCAAAGTACTCACCTCCATCATGAAAACGTACTTTCTTATCAATTGCAGGCTTACCAAGACCTTTATTTGTACCTTCTACAACCTTAACGTTGTTAAGGCTGTTAAGTACTACTTCTTTTTGAAAATTCCACATATTTTTCTAAATTTTAAATTAATAATTATTTACTTCCAGGTACCGCTATAGTCTGATTAATAGGAATATTTGTTTGTAATCTTGGATCACTTGCATTTTCTAAAAATAACCTAACATAAATGTTGATTATTTCATAACATACATAATCAGGAAATTCCAAAATTGGTGTATCATCGATTATAGCTAATATCTGGTCTTGTGTCATTGAGTAATACTTTGGAGATTTTAAATAAGTAACATATAACTTATTTAATGTTCATTGAGAATCTCCACTATGTATCTCAATTTTTACAATAGACTGGTTTACAACTCTACTTTCATTAGGTTTTAATGCGTAGAAACGATACTCATTTTCTCCAATAAATTCTGGATTGTATCCAAATTCTGCATCCATGTTTGGATTTGTTGGGGTTTGACTCTCAGTATTATGATTAATAATATAATAATAAGGTTTTTTATGAGAAGGCCTCATATAATAATTATTAATAATACCAGGATACATATCTGCGGTTAACCTTTGACATGGAGAGGTAATAGTCTTTAAACTACCATTCCCACATCTAGATTTTGAATCACTACCAACAAACTCTGCCATACAATTAAGTAAGTGTACGTAATCTTTTGGTAATTCTAACTCTCAAATTGTATCATTAAATTCTTGCTTTGGAGTAACTTCTCCAACTGTTATAGTAGCAGTAGTTTGTAAAAACCCAATATCATCCGAACTCTGTTGATTATACTCAGCTCTATTGTAGACACTATTTACATATTGTTGAATAGCTTTATTAAACAAGTATATAAAATCTTCTAATAAAATAGAAGGAGCTTTTAACTTGTTGCATTCTACTAAAGCGAATTCGTAAACGTTCCTAAGTGTCATTCTACTTGTTTAATAAAATTATATAATATTCTATTTTGTTTTTTCTCTTGCGGCCCTTTTTACTACCATATCAGGGAAAGTAAGATTCTTAATTGAATCATAAATATTCTGATTTTCTGGATTTTTCAAGTACATGATGATAGCTTCATCTGTTGCTCCTAACATAGTTTCACTAAACATCCAAATTCCACTCTGATTGGTTATAACGTTTTTATCTTTTGCATCGATAATTAGAAGTTTCAATGCTTGATCAGATCCAGTATATAGATCAATGATCTCTTGAGGATTCTTTTGTGCACGGCTGTATAAATAATCTTGTACATCAGTATCAGGTGCATTTCTCATAGCTTTACCTAAAAGTTTACACTTAGTAATGCGCCCTGCAGGAGAATCATTCTCAATAAATACAAATGCTTTTGTGACAAGCTGAATACGTGAAACTCTTCTCTTTGAAACTTCTCCCTCTCGTTCAACATAAAAATCTGCTCGGCCGTATCTTTCCTGCGTACCATCAATAAGATAATTGCCATATTTATCTTTAGCTGTTCTTTCTGGCGCAATTACAGGATTTGTTTCAATGCATTTCCAAAGGTTACGCTCATACGGGTCATCTAGGTTAAAAGTACGTCCACTATATACCTCAATAAGTTCATCCTCTGGAATGAAATAATCTCTTTCAGGATCATTAAGTTCATCAGGACTTAAAATCATTTCGCTATCTCCATGTTCATTATATCTAACTTTCTTTACAAAAGGAAAGTTCGTTCCATTCTTTTGTTTCATAGGTTGAAGATAATACTTCTTCTCCCTCCCATATACATTCTTAAGAGTTATTTTATTCATTATTTTTTGTCTTTGAAATAAATTTTTTATCTAAAAGTTTTAGAAGTACTCCCTAATTTAGGGAGTACTCTAAAATTAATATATCTTCTATATTTCTTGTAATATTAAATATTAAACTTCTTCAAGGATTGCAGAACGATAGGGATTCATCACGCCTACTCCATGATAGCCCCAGTTAACAATCTTGGCTCCAGCAACTGGACTTGAAACTTCACCAGACTCAAGTCCGCTTTTTCCGCCCACGCCTCTAATAACATTGTGGATAATATTTCCACCACGGAATGTAAATAACATTACTCCAGGAGTGCCATTCGAATCAGTAGTTAGATCAAGGAATATACCATAAGCCTTCTTAGGGAATTCAAGATCTAATGAACGATCTAGACGGAAAATCATCTTATTCTTAACTTTAATTATTTCTAATTAAACCAGACTATATCATTATCTTTGTTAAATATATTTAAATTTAAATCCTTTATGACTGCGTATTATATTTTTTAACACTCTGTTAATCTGAGAACTACTTAAATTATTTTCCATAGCGCACTCATTTATTGAAGAATAATTCTTAGTAATTTTACCATCAAGACTTATCATTACTATTGGAGTGCTATTGTTTTTAATACTATTTGTATAATAGCTATTTATATCAGAATCATCTTTGTTATAAACTCTTCATTGAAACCCACCAGCTAAACACTTTTTACTAATAGCCTGCTTGATCGTATTAATTTGTAGTTCTTGTTCAGCTTCTGTAATACTATTATAGTGTCTTATAAATTTACCACTAATAGTATATTGAGCTACTTGAACTTTATTGCTATGATAAGTAAATTCTTTTTTATAGCTTCAAAAGAAGTTGTATGCTGAAGATGAGTATCCCAAACAATTATTTCTAATACTCTTTATAATAGTATAAAGATCAGAATTAGTTACTAAACTTAAAGCCGCTTCATTTATACTTTTATACGATTGTAAAAACTCCCCATCTAAAGAATATTTATATACTCTTTTTTGTTCAATATTACAACCACCTTCTCCCCCAACTTTTGAATTATATACATTCTTACTTCGTAATAATGTAGTATTTACAAGCTGAGCTTCTAAATCATACGCTTGTTTTTTACCCTCATCTGTGTCTGGAAATATCTGTATAATAGTTCTTCTAAAGTTATCATACCCATATTTTTTAACAGCTGTGTGTAATGGATATTTTTTTATAGCATTTGACTGCCTATAAATACCGCAACCAATATACCCATCAAAAATATCAGGATTTGTTCTGTGTACACCAAAGTATAATTTTCCATTACAAAGGTTAACAGTAACATATACAATATATTTTAATTCCATAAGATAATTATTATTTCGGTTAATATTAACCTATGCCTATTAAATAGGACTTACTAGTCGTTGAACGTTCTCCATGTATTATATTTACTAAGGAGCTTCGCTGCTGATTGTCCAATTTCTATAATTTTTAAACTTTCAAGTTTATATTTCCATATTACTTTGTAGTTTATAGAACTATAAGGAGTTTCCAGCAATTAAATAATTTTATTTATACAGCCTCTAAGCTGCAGCGGGCAATAAGATAGATTTACCCGCAAATTCATATGATTGATACGTTGCTCCAAGGTCAACATAATCCTTAGCACCTTGTGACCATACGAAACAACCAGTAGTTTTCCAGTCACGAATCCATGTAGCCATTGTTCTCTGAACAGCCTGCCACATCTTGGTGTTACAAATAAATACCCAAGAATTTCCTGTAGGCTCATCTGACTTAGTAGCCATTTCATTCATGGCACCTTCAAAGATACGTGTAGTTAATTTATTAAATACATACTTCGTTGCGAAGCGTTCAATTTGAGGAATTATCATTTTTGTTATCGTAGATGAGTTTACCATCTACTTCATATACTTGATTTCGTATATGATCAGACTATATCTTCATCCATTTCTGGATGGCTCCTTTTCGTGGTTATTTTATCCTTTATAGGACTACTTTAACTAGTCGTTGCACGTTCTAAATATTACTATTTAGCTTCGCTCAGGATTGGCATCTCAGCTTTCCCTGAATTAAAGAGCTTATTTCCATGCTCATTACTAAGCATAGGGGCAAATTCTCTTACCCTCAGTAGTGACAATAGGACGACCAATTTCATCAGAAATAGTAGTCTTACCATTTACATCAAAGTTACCTTTGGAGAATAAAAGCTTGTTATTACGAGCAGCCATATAGCTATCAAGACAAACTTTTTCTGCACCAGAAAGCTTGTAAGTAAAATCTTTGTCCTTTGTTGCAATATTGATAAACTGATCTTCCAAAGCCATATATTTAGCGGAATAATCAATATCGCATCTAGTCGTTCCAATCATTGTTCTCAATATGTTAACTTATATTTTCATATAAGATCAGACTATATCATTAACTAATAATTTTAAATATAAAACCTTTTGTTTGAGTTTGTAAACCTTTAACACATTTTTTAACTCCAGGCCCATATATATTAAATGCTTCCTGTACACTTTTATATTCTCTTATAAATGTACCATCTAAGCTATACTGAGCTACCTTCTTAGTGCGATTATTATAAACTGGATTTTTATATGTTTCTTTATACTCAAATAAATAACCTTTATATGGTTTTTTATGAGATATACTTTTATATATTCCTCGTTTCTGTATCTGCAGTGTTTTTGCTGCATTCTCCACACTATTAAATGTATTAATAATATTTCCACTAATATCTTTTTGATATAAGGTTTTATCTTTTATAAATATATTGTATTCATCAATATTTAATTGTGATGTTTTTGTTAAACTCCATAAACTATTAGCACAAGTTCCTTTTTTATCTATAGCATATTTTATGCACGATCCATTAGCAACCTCAACTTCTTTTGCAGCTTCTTCTAAAGAGTAATATTTTCTAATATATTTTCCTAATAAAGAATACTGATAAACTATTAAGTTATTTATTGGAGGCGCTCCTCCACCTATAACCTCGTTGTACACATCTTTGCGTTTTATAAAGTCTTCGGTTACTAATTTTTTTTCTAGCATAAGTGCTGATTGCTCATCATCAAATACTCTTAAAGTTATTCTTCTAAAGTTTTTAACTCCATATTTTAATACAGCTGCTTGGAATGCACACTGTGGTTTATTATATGTAGATGGAGCGGTTATTTTTACACCACATCCTATGTATCCATCAAATATATAAGGATCTTCACATTTATGTTTTCCTATATAAATCTTATTATTTTCAAGATTTATTGTTAAATATACAATATATTTCATTTTTTAAAATTTTAATTATCCTCCATTTCGAGATCTTATTCTCTACTCTCTTACGAGATAGTCGTTGAACCTTACTTAGTGTTGAGTATAACTCCTTACATAATCTAAGTCTTGGCTGCTGATTACCATAGTTTTATCTTTAGGATTCCAGCAATTAAAAGGATTTTCTTAGCAGATTACGCCGCTAAGGCACAGATTTGTTTATGCTTTTCAATATTTGATTGGTATTTTGTAAAGCCTGTTTCGTGAAATTCAGGCATATGATTCGTAATAAAACGAGTGTCAGTACCTACAATACTATCTACATCAAGTACTTCCTTGTAGTCATTATCAATAACACGGCATACATATTCTACAACCGCGTCAGAACGACGTACTGGAGACAGCATAACCATACATTGCTGGCGAGTCTCTTCAATTACAAATACGTCATACATCTCGTAGTAACGCTCTGGGAAATGGAAAATAACCTCAGAACCATTCGAACCATCTCCTTCAACTGCAAGAATAGGAATTCTTTTAACAAAATTAACATCAATTTCCCATTCAAGTAAGAATGAATTAAGAGACTGAAATTTACTAGGCTTGCCCTTTTCCATTGTATAAACATTCATCAGTGCTTCAGTAAGACTTGTTGCAGTATATTGTTTATACAAATTAGATACAATACCTAGACGCTCAGGTTTATCACCCAGCCACTTATGAAAGTCTTCGTATGTTCTTGTACTCACTTTGTTATCCTGTAGACTCTTTATTCTACAGTTCTACTAGTTTACTATCCTAGTAGTTCAGATCATATCATCATCCTATTTAGGATGTCTTGCACTCGTGTTAAATATTAAGCACTTTATAACTCATAGAAGGGACTTTCGTTAAAATAATGTCTCTAATAATAGCTAAGAATTTTCTTCCTTCATGAACCCCACATCTGAGCATTCATTGAGTACTATCTTTAGCATTATCAGCTTTAACTACATTCCAATTCATATCATACTTATCTATAAAGTATTGCTGAATTAATTCATTTTCTTCTTTTGTTAAGTATGTATAAAACCGTAATGTATAGCCACATTTAACTCGTCTCCCATTTAGATATGTATATTTCACTGTCAAACACCCATCATCCATTCACCATAATGCTATAGCTAAAGGATTAAGTAAATTTAAAACTTTTTTTGTAATAGTCTTACGATTACTAGGATAAAGCAACTCTCTAAATTGAATAAAATCCTTAGATTGTCTTTTAAAAGAATAATTAACAACTTCTTTTTGACTAATAATTTTATTTCCTTTTTTATAAGTGCTAATTTTATTAATCATATATATATTTATATCTTTACCTCCAGTAACTGAATGTAATAACTTAGCTTTATATTCAATATACTCTTTTTGTTGTTCACAGTGAGTTACATTGATCCTACCTTTGGGAGATATATATCCATCTCCTAAGATTAAGCCTATCATAATGGCCTTATCATATTCAGTAAATTTCATAATTATACTTCTTAATATTTATTGATCGTTGAACCTTCCCATCCAAGGGCTTGGCTGCTGATTTTCCGAATAAATTAGAGGAATTCCAGCAATTCACAAGATTTTCTAATAATAATCGCTTATTATAGGGGCAGTAGTCCACCCATCTGAGCATGCGAAGACGAAAAACTTGTAATTCTCATATTTATTTAATTTTTAAGTTTATAATAAATCTTCACCATATTCTGTTTCTACAGATTTGTGGCGATTAGTAAAATTATCTTTTGTCTTATTTTTATCTAAAGAGACAACAGTAGTCTGCGGCTTATTATCTACAGATTTTCTTGTATTTTTAAGCTGAGATTTCCAATAATTAGTAATATCTGAAATAGCTTCCTTTCCATAAAGTGCAAACCATGCAAGTTCTACTAATGTCTTTGGATCATTTAAATCTTTAAAGAATTGTGTTGCACCATTCTCGTCTTGATTTAAAATATACTTATAAATCTCTTCCTTCTCAGACTCTTCTATTTGCAGACTATCTGACTTATTATCTTTATAATCCATAGGAATAGAATTAAAGTCATTCAGTTGACTTTCAAGAGAAGTTTTAAAATTATTAAATTGCTCCTCTTGTTCTTTTATTCTTTCTTTAGCTGTTTCTTCTTCTTGTGCTTTATATTGTTTGCGAATTATATCAACCTTTTTCTTAAATAGTTCTTCATTCTCTTTAGCAGTCTCTAAATCAGTTTTGATGTCTTCTTCACTCATATCGCTGAATTTTGACTTTAAATCAGCAATATATAGTTCATCATCAGAATATTCATCTACACTGTATTGTTTTTCAATTGGTCCATTTTCTTTAATGTAATCCTCTACTGCTTTTTGTGAATAATAAGTAATTACATCCTGAATGGTTGCATTATTGGCACGCAAATAGTTAATTACTTCTATCTCATCTCTGCTAAGATTTGGAGAAGTAAGTTCTTTAAGAATATTTATTTTTTCCTCCGAGTCCAAACTATCAAAGTCTACCTCTTCTGTGGTACCATCATCATTCTCATAAGTTACTTTACCATCTTTAAGACCGTACTCACTTAAAAAGGATGTCAAAAAGTCGCTATTGTTATTAGTTTCTATATTTTTCTCTTGATCTGATTCTTTAGATTCTACTTGATCTGAATCATTATTTGGTTGATCTATAAGATTTTCTCCTCCTACAGTATCTGCAACGACTGGACCACTATCTTCGGGACTTGAAACTGAATTATCCTCATCAGTTAATAGACCTTCAAGACTGTCCGAATTAAATTCATAATGATTTGGCATATTTCCTATTTTTTCTTATTAATTGATTATTAATCTGTTCTAATATTTGTGGCAAATATAATATATTAATTCTTAATTTCCAAATACTTTATTAAATATTTTCTTTTATAATACACTTTTCTGGTATTTGAAATTTACCTTCAGCATCAATTGTAGCTTGATATTCTCCACTCCCTATAGTAGCTGTTCCATCTGCATAAATTTTGATATGTCCAATGTTTAGATTTCCTTTAGTATCTATTGTATAGTTTCCTATAGATATAGTACCATCATTATTTAAAACAATTGGGCCGATAGTAGCAGTTTTATCTGATTTAAATTGATAAGTTTCAGCACTTAAAATAGCTTCACTGGAATTAATATCTATCCATGGAGAGTAACTTATCTTACCGTCTACATCTTCTTTTTTAACCCTTCCAATAGCAGCCTCACCATCTGTGGTAAATTTATATGTAGAACTTGATAATACTCCATTGGTAGAATATTTATCATTCTCATTACCAACAGTAATATATATCCATGGAGAGTAATTAACTTGCTCTTTTTCTGATCCATCTTCTTCAGTAGTAGTTACCGTCTCTCCTGAAAGTCCTAATATTGACGGAGTAAACATTTCACTGGATAATTGAATGTAAATATCTCCGTTAGATGTTTTTTTAACAATAGAAGTTCTAGTACTATTACTACTAAATGTATTAGTAACTAAAGAACTTGTCATCAACTCTCCTCTTGATAAATCAAAATACGTCGTTCCAGATTTATTTACTATTTTATCTACAACTAATGTTGGAAAAGACCAATTACCTTCAATCCTCTCATTAGAAGCCTTTTTAGTATAATCACGTGATGAATATCCAGATAAATATTCTGCATTTAGATTTTCTACTAAAGCATTAGAGTTAATAACTAAGGGAGATTGAGAAGCATCTTCTAATTGTATATTAATAGGAGATTTAAAATCACTAACAGCTGAAGATGGAAGTTTAGTATAAGAATTATTAGAAGCTTGATAAAAACTACCAGAAGAGCTGTCTATAACAAGAGTTCCATCACCAGGATATTCTCCACTATACGTTTCAAGATTATCAACTATTAATACTCCCTTTATATTGGAATTATTAGAGGTGTTAGAATTTTCTGAAGAATTAGGATTGTCTGTATCTCTAAAGTTTATCGGATAAAATCTATCTTTTACTTGAACATAAACTCTACCAGATGTCTGTAGAATCAAGTCTTTACCTTTATCTCCAACTTTAGAATTATTAGATAATGTTCCCATTAGTCTTTTAATATTTTCTCAATAAAATCTAGGATATTATCTGTAATTAACCCAGACTTATCTAGTTTATCAATAAGTGATTTTAACAAGTTAATCTCATTGTCTGTAAATTCTACTTCAATTGAAGGAGCTTCCGAAGATCATGTAATCCTACCATCTTCATTTTTGATATTAAGATCTTCAAGTTCTTCACTAGAAAAGTCAATTTTTTTACGAATATTTCTTTTTGAAATCATCTCAATTACAGAACCTTGTTCTGGTAGATTCATAAGTAGCATTAATCTGGTTGCTACATTTAAATTAAATTTACATGTGTTTTTACTCATATTAATTCTTATTTAAGTTAGATAATGATACAAAATTATATAATATTTAATAAATAACCAAATTTTTATATAAATATTACGTATAAATAAAAAAATGCCACATTTCTGTGGCATTATCTAACTTTTTATTTTTTATTATCTATCTCTCTAAATTCTATGACTAGCTTTTTTCGACAGTTATCACATAAGAATCGTTTAGCTACTTTAAACATAGCTTGCCCTATCTCGCCAGTTAAATATTGAAATTCTTCTCCTTGTGGGTGTATTCTTAGAGCAGAACATATGTGCATCGCTAAATGTCCTTTTTCATGATCAAAAGTATTTTGAAATTCTTCAGCAGATGTTGTTAATCCGATAACAACCACAGAACACCTATGTTTAAAATTTGAGTAAGTAATTCCTGTATTATATTGCCCACTTCTTAACAAATCTTCTGCTTTTACAAGCTCTGATCAACTACACCCGATTGATTCTAACTCTTCTAAAATTTCATCTGCATAATAAGTATCTACTGCATAATATACAGTCACATGCCAGTCTCAATCTTCTAAATAAATATTCTGTACTATCATACTAAATCATATCTTCTCACATTATTGGAGTGCCTTTACCAATGCAATCTGCGTAAAATCGAGTCATTGGTAATCCATCATATCCATCAGGATCATCAATATAATCTTTTACATAAAGTAATAAACAACGTTCATCTATAATTGATGATCCTAAATAGTCAGATTTACCCATGTGATATACAAACATTACATCATATCCAACACAGTTATCAACTGTTATTCCATAGTTTTTAAACTGTTGTTTAATTTCTTCTTTTGGAGTAATTGAAATATGTTCTTTCTTTCCATCAGAATTAAGTTTTCACATGTTAGATATAGCTCACTCACAAAGTTTCTTATTAAAATGTCATCCATTTTGTGATAAATACTCTTCCATACCTGATGGCATTTTGTCTCTTATATCTAGTCTATTTCTATTCATAACTACCGACCTCCACGATAACTAGAACGATACGAAGATCTATAACCTGATCGTTCTCCCATCATTTCTTCCATAGCTTTGTCATATCCGTCCTCGTAGCCACATTCGTATGCCTCTTTTTCAATCTTCTCGATCTTCTCTGATTTATCACGCATACCCATTCGATAATCCATTTCTCTATCGCGGCCTTCTCTAATTTCTCAAACTCTCATACGTTATTCCTTATTTAGTTGTGATATTAGTTTCTTGTTCATAGACATTAACTCAGTAATACTTTTTGCCATTTCACCCATCTGCGTTTTAAGAGAATTAATTTCCAATTGTTGTTGTTGCTTCTCTGCAAATTCAGGATTTAATTCTGACAAAATTTTATCACAGTTTGAGATCATTTCCTTATGAAAATCTATACTATTAATAATAGCAATACTTTTCTGCTTCAAAGAAGCAATTTCCGAATTCATAGCTTCTCTATTATCTGACAGAACAATATTACTATTATTAAAATCTGCAATATCTAAATTTGCTGGAATCTTTTGATATGTAATATCTTGATTATTAACTTTAACTACAATATCTACTACCATTTCCTGAGGTTGCCCAAACATTGGTTGTACAGGATACTTTGGCATTGGTGTCGATACACTAACAACAGAACCTGTTTCTAATATAGCTCTGTCTTTATGTAATATAAATACCTGGTTATTTGGTCTAAGTGATTGAAACATAATTAAGCAATTCCTGTTAATAAAACTAATTTATCTGACTCACGATCGTACATTGCTAAATACATACCTGGCCCAGGCCAAGTAGCAGTAGTAACTGCAGTCGTTGTATTTGACTCATATACAGTTTGAGTTGAATTAGCTACCCCAGTTGTTACAAACTGAATATCTACCGCTGTTGTTGGTGCTGTAAATGTACTTGTTATTTTAACAAGTATGAGTCCAGAAAAATTCCCTCGTACAAACGGATGTCTATTAAATGAAAAAGTCGCTGCAGTAGTTGTAAGAGTAACTCCTGTATCTTCAATACAAGGAATACCTCCCTGATTTATAAATCGTAATATTGTATTAGCCATATTATTTTAATTTTTAGGCCCAAATACTACCATTATTCCACAATCCACTGCTATAACCAAGTGCATTTAAACCAAATTGAGCTGCAACACAAGTTGGTACACCAACTACTGGAGAGTACGGAACAGATACTGATTCGGGCAATTTACACTTAATACTATCTACTTCTCTTTGAAGTGCTACTAGAGCTGCATTCACAGGAGCAATAGTCTGAGTTTGGTAGGCTTGAATAGCACTTGTTTGATGTTCTTGACTTAGCTGATTAATCAAAGCAGATTTGTCCTCACGAAGAGCATCAATTTTGTTCTGCATCTCGCGCATTTCCAGCTGGCAGAACTTGTCATTAATTAATGTTGTCTGCTGATCTATTTTACTGCCAAGAATATTTGTTTGGTTCAAAGTAGCTAATTGGTTATCATAGCCCTGTTTTGTTATTGTCTCACGTACATCGCAGCAGCATGAAGCTAACTGGGAAGCAATCTGACAATTACCTGCCTGTATAGCATTAATAATCTGTTGGCCACTCATCCCAACTTGATTACCTACAGACTGAATCTGACTCTGAACAGAATTAATTGCAGTCTGTACTGCGTTAATATCGCAATTAAGTGTGCTAGCTAGCTGACTAATTGCATTTCCATTTCCATTAATAGCTTGTAACAACATCTCTCTACCATAATCATTATTAAGCTGATTTCCTAAGCCACCAGCACCATTATTACCTCATCCATTACCTCCTCAACCCATAAGGAAGAATAGGAAAATTACCCAAATGAATCAGCCTCCCTCGCCAAATCCATCATTATTACGGCCTTGCATTGCTAATAGAACGTTTGGATCTACTCCTCTTTGTGAAAGCATAGGACCTAAAAGACCTAAAATACCATTACCTGCACCTTCACCAAACACATAAGTTTTTTCCTCTGCCATATTAAAAAAATACTTAAATTGTTAAACATTTAATTTTTTTGTTTTGTTGATCAACAATGCAAAGATATAATCACAATAACATAGAACATAACGTTACTATACAAAATAAAAAATCCTCCTAAGTTTCTCAACTTAAGAGGATTACAATCAAAAAATAGTTAGCACCATGTTACTAATTATTTTCTTTAAATTTATCTAAATCTTTCTTATAAAAGAATAACTCTTTAAATCCTTGTTGTTTTCTTCCTTTTGGAATTTTGCCTGCACGAATATAATTATCAAAAGTAGCTCTACTAATATCTAAGTACTTGCAGGCTTGATATTTACTAAGCTTTTCATTCTTATTACTTATAAAGGATAAATAGTCAATAACTTCTTCACACTCTTTTGCACTTAAATTTAAATTGCCCGTATCAATATCATTAATAATTTTTAACAATAATTCTTTAATAATAGATAACATATTAGTTATTAGGATTATACAGTGCACATGTAACCAATACCATTGGGTTACTTGAATCATCTTCAATTCTTTTTACAGTATAAACTTTTCTTTGAGTAGACGTCCCTGCTAAATCACTCGCATTGTTTATAATATATATATTACTTCCTGAAAAACTAACTGTACAATCTCCCCTAACAACTACTATAGCCTCAGATTTAGAAGCTGTTAAATTAGAAACATTGATTGTATGAGATGTTTCTGTAACCTCAATAAATGTTCCAGGATCACCTGCAGACAAACTAATACCTAATAATTTTTCATATCTATTATCTAGGGGAGAATTTAAATCAATATCTACTTCTGCAACAGTCGGATCATAAACTTCAGTAAGTTCTCCAGCAGAAATATGTAAAGACTTAAATACAGGAGTTGCAGTAAGGTCTTCATAAGATCCACTTTTAGCTACATCTGCTAGCCCATCTATTCCTGCGGCAGGTATTCTAATATCTCTACCAATAACTCCTAATCTATAGGAAGTCATTTCCGAAGGCACAAATACAATACGATCATCACTATCTGCTTGATTTACTATTGGTACGTGATCATAACCTGATTTGTGACCAATCAATAATTTTAAATCACCTCCATCATTTTCAACTGTGGTAGCTAAATAACTATCACTACTACTAACAGAAATTGTATGATTTTGAGAATTAATAGAAATAGGATCTCCAGAATCTCCGTTGATATCTATAGAATTAATATAGTCAAATTCTAATATATGTTGAGTTAACTCATCTACACTATTTGATAATTGACTAACATTAGTCTTAAGAGTTGATATATCAGATATTGGAATATTAGAAGCTGAAACAGATTTTGTACCTGCACCTATTACTAACATATTATTTGCTAAATCTCCAACTGCAACTACATCCCCTCCTCCAAGTTCTGCTATCTCATCTTTTGTAACATAGTTGCCTAATGTAGAAGTATCTACTTTAGAAGACAGTGCGTTGTTAATAACCTTATTCTGAACAGGGTTCTCAGAAGTACTGTTTAATTCTGAATCTACTGTTATTGGAGTTGGCATATCAGTAATTTGAGATACTGTATGAGTATGATTTAATCTGGCGAATGAGTCAGGATTATATCCAGAGTCTTTAATAACTTTTCCACTGTTATTATTAAAAGAAGCAAAATTATTATTAGTAGCTGAAGTAGGACCTGTAACATCCCCCATACCAGCCTGCGCAGAATCTGCAGGAATATATCCTAAAATATCTGTAATATCTGTTGAGGTTACATTTAAATCAGTTAGTGTCTTAGGAACATCCGCTAACTTTGCCAAATTTCCAATTAGTACCCCTGAATCTTTAATAACTTTACCTTCTCCATTAGAAGTAATCACTCTGTCTGCTGTTGAAAACTCAGCAGCTGCAGTTACATCTCCATAACCACTTTCACTAAGTCTCTCTTCTACTTCCTCTTTTGTATATACTGAAATACTTTTAGAAGCTACTAATTTATGCTTATTAATAGAATCAACTGCTAATTCTGTAATTATATTGCCACTGCCACTTAATACTATATCAACATCAGGAATACTAGGAATATCTTCCCTAACATTTTGAATCTGAGAATCAACTTGATCCTTTGTATAATAGTTAGTCAAATCAATAGAGGTATCCCCAATTTTTTCTCAGTTGTTTTCAATATAAATATACTCATCATGGATATCTGTCCCTGATCCTTTCTTTTTGACTAAGTATATGATATTACTCTTAATATCACTAGATGGTAATACATCAACTACTAAGAATTGTATATTAGCTAAATTATCAATTATACCTTTTAAAATTTTACCTTGTTTCGCGGATAGTGATTTATTAACATCGTCTGATAATAAATTATCAACTATAGAGCTCTTGATCTGATTACTTATTTCAACATCGATAATATTTTCAATAGATCCTGATAAACTAGCCTCTAAGTTATCAATAGCATCTTTCACTCCTCCAGAAGTTACTAAATTGTTACTTCCTTCAGTAGGAGTACTATCTATAGCTTTTAATTTATCGACTACTTCAGGAATTTGAAGAAGAGTATTATTATACTCTTCTTCAGATCCTTCATATCCATGTTCTACTGCAATATCATACGCATCTTTTCCATTTTTTCCAGGAGCTCCAACTGTACCAGGAAAAATAACCCATTTATTTTTATTTTTATCAAAATATTTTACACTCATAATCAATTATATTAAGAAGCTTTATATACAGCACAGTTTACAGCAACTAGAGTTGGTGTTATTCTTGAAAAAACATAAACTCTATATGTTCCTGCATCTCCATTTAACGGAATATCTTTTTGCACTTTTAACATCGAGTTTGAACTAAAAGTAACAGGATATGTGCTTTCAACTACTACTACAGCTGTTTCAATTGTCTCTTTACTATTTACAGATAGCACACTGTTTCAGTCTGATGTATCTAAAGATAGAGTAATGCTCGTTGCTCATAGTGAACCAGTGTTATGATAATAACATATACCTTTTTTAACAGAAATTGACGAATCACTCCCATATGCTTGCATAGTTAGGTTAGTTTGTCTATTATTAGTTACCCATTCTTGTGTTGCTATTATTTTACCCCTTATATACGCATTTCCGTCATCTCTAATCGATAGTTTATAGCTATTAGATTGATCAGATTTTCTATGTAACATAAAGGTTTCATAATAATCAGTGGTTTCATTAGTAGTTCCAAATGAAGAAACATATACTCCTTTATTCTTCAATACTAAATAAACACCATCAGTGCTATTATTAGTATTATCAATATATATTGGGTTAGGATGGGGTGCTGCAAATGTTGTAGATTCGTTGAAATTTCCATGAAGGGTAGTAGCATATATATCCTTAAATTTCTTACCGCTTTCTCCAATATTTGAGACTCCATTATTTACTGGATTAATATGACCACTGATACTCAAACTACCAGAAATTGTACCTCCTGTTAATGGCAGATATCCTAAACTATCTAAGGATGCTCATTTAGGAGCATTACTACCATTAGATACAAGAATCTGCCCACTAGTACCACCTGAAGTAGGAGCATAAAGTCTAACCTCAACACTATCTGATGAATAAAAGTTATTTATAGTACCGTTTACAACTAATTGTTTAGTTTTAAGATCTTTTAGAGATCCATCTCCCATTGTTACATTAGTACTAGTACCCCCATCACTGATAAATTTTATAGCCGATACACTTCCTGGAAAAGAAGCATTTTGAGCATTATCTCAAGAATATAGTTGACCTACTTTAGACATATTGTTAGGCATTCTTCAACCAAAAGTACCATATCCAGAAATTCTATAGACTGTTAGTTGTCCACTATAGTTTTCACTAACACTTCTAGTTGAAAATGTAAACCTTAGCTTTGAATATTGAGAAGCTGTACTTGGTGAATTATTATAATATATAGAAGATGTCAAAGCTCTAAAATTAGGTCCCGATCACCCCTGTAAAACAGCATCCTTAGATACTATATCTCAGGATTTAGAACTAGGATTATATGCTTCAATGAAGCAATTATAACCAGAACCATTAGTAGACACATATATATATATCCAATCAATGGTACAATATCTATTACTATTAGTTATAGTAAGTCTATATTGAGTGGTTGTGCTAACATCTTCTGTATCTATTAATTGTAGACCATACTTATTATCTTGTGAAGTAAATAAATTTATAAGTCTACTACTTCCTTGTGGATCTTCAGTTCAAGATTCTCCGTTGTTTTTACTTATTTCTCCATATAAATCAGTACTTTTTATAAACGCTAATTTATCCGAACAATACTCTCCAATATATGAAGCAATTCCATATGGTACAGTATTAGAAGTTGCAGTGTCAACAGTAGGCCCTCCTACACTAGTTATAGGCACTTTTCCCCATTCAGGAGCTGATCCTCCATTTGAAATTAATACTTGTCCTGCTGTTCCAGGAGTTGATGGTCCATACAAGAATTTAGAAGACCCATCTGAACATAATACCCTGTGTCCATTATTTTCCGAAGTTTTAAAACCTTTTGCTGTTATGTATGTAAGATTACTGGCCCCATCCTTAAATTGGTATTCTGTTATAGTGTTGTTAGTATTTTGCTCCCCAGTAGAGTTTTTATGATTAATTACTAGCCTTCCTCCTTTAAATGTCTGTGGTATATAGTTAAATTCATCTGACGTTACTGTATTCATATCTAGGAAAGTTAATTTCCTAAATGTTGGTACCCCAGATGTGCCACTTGGAGCTGCTCATACTGTATTAGCGTTTTGTGTACTTAAAGATGATCCTAATTCTGCATTTCCTGTAAGTGTACTTCCAGAATTAATGAATATGGAACTTGGCAGTACTAACTTAACCGAGTTAACTAAATCAGGTTTACCTGTCACTCCCGACCACGGCACACTAGATGCTGCTCCTGCTGTATAAATAGAGTAGCCATCTTCACTATTTAATTTAGAAGAATCAATAACAAAATACATGTGACCTGTATCTTTCTCTTTAACAGTATCGCCTTCTTGTACCTGTTCAGTGGTTAAAGCTAGTCTTGCTGCTTTATTTGCAACTATTACTAAACGCTCCAGTGCTCCCTTAGGCAATCTCTCAATATCAATAACTCCCGAGGTAATTTTACCAGCATCTATACCATTAGCAACCCCTATATCTATAATATGTCCTTTCTCATCCTTAGTAATAGAATTTATAATAGTTCCAGATGTAGCACTTCCTCCAACAGGAGTATAGTGATTAGCAGCACTAGTAACCTTACTATCTGGAGTGTCTATATTACCTGATCCTAGTATAGCAGTACCATTAATAGTTTTAATATTAGTCCCAGAAACTAACTCTCCTTGGAATTCTTCAACATAAGTTTCTACCATAACTGGTTGATTTTCTATAATATATGCCATCAGAGTTATGTTATTAGTTCCTGATAAATATGTTGCATAAGCAACAAAGCTTCTCTGAGATTCTGAAGAGGAATACCCTCAATAATTAGAGGTTAACGTCGTTTCAGCAGTTTTAATTCTAATTAAAACTGCTCTATCATTTGTCGCAGCTTCTGCAACTCTATTAAAATCTGTCTCATTTGGTATTTGTTCATTTTCTACCGTAATAGAAGGAACATCACCTACATTAATATTACCATCTCCTAATAAAGAAAGATTGTTAATTGTTCTAATTGATTCTCCACTAACAAGAGTATCCTGTTTGGTATTATCTGAAGGATGCACATGGTCTTCACGTGCATATTTATTAGATGATCCTACAGCAGCTGTACCATCCATTTTAGGAGCTACAGTAGCAGGGTCTGGAATTTCAGAGTCATTAGCAAGGTCAATTGTAGACCCCGCTGTAAATTTCTTTGTATCTGTACTATATATATATTCTCGAATAGAATCTTTATAGAATATATATCATCTCTTATCATTAATTGTACCTAATATACCATGAACGGTAGTTCCAGAGGACATATCAAATATATCTCCAACTTTACCACTATTATATGCTAGTGTCGCATAATCAGAGTTGCCTGTTAAACTTGAAATAGCCCATCTATTACTAGCCTTATAAAAATTTCCATGAGTATAAATTTCTTTTGAATCTTGTATAAATGTAGTACAATTATAAAGCTCATCTCTATGTTCTTCTAAATAAGAATTAAATGCCGCTTTAGTTTTACAATAAATAAATTTATTTTTATTTGCCATATTATTTTAATATAGATGGGGGGGAGAAGAGGAAGAAAAAGAAAAATTCTTCTCTTCCCCACCTTATTATTTTATCCTAATTCTTTCCAAACAAACATATTATTAATATATTGTTTTACATCATAAGATTCTGCAAGCCCTTTAGATTCTGTAGCTGCCGATTCAATACTTTGTACCTTTAAATTTCCAGTAATAGCTTGTGAATTTTCTGCTTTACTATTTACACTTAGTGTAAGATATGTAGAACTAGAGGAAGCTGTTACACTTTGAAGAGCTGAATCTGCCTTTTCTCCTTGTGTAGAACTAGCCACTCCTACAGGTGTAGCCTGCAGTTCATTATCACTCATTATAAGATTAACTGCAGGAGTAGAACCATCATTTCCTCCTTTTACTGTGATTGCTCCTGTTTTCCCGCCAAAAGATTGTACTCCAGCATCTGCAGCATCGGTAATCTTGTCATTAAAGTTAGATAAAACCTCTTCAATCGATGTCCCTGCAACATTATCTCCAATTTTATCCTCAATGTTAATATGAGTAGCATTAATTGTACAAGCTCCTCCAACAAAAGATTGACCATTAACAGTAGCTGTATTATCGAGTTTAGCGGCTACACTTGATTTTAAGCCAGCAATATCAGAAGCATTAGTGTCAATTAAAGCAAGTTTTTCAGCAGAAATTAAAGAACTACCTACAACTTTATCGACTTTATTAGCTAAACTAGCCTCTAAATCAGCCACATCTTTAACTAAACCACCTTCTGCAGTACCAACTGCTGCTTCTAGAGCTGTTACTTTTCCTTCAACTACAGTTACTTTACTTGAAATAGGAGCAACTAAGTCAGTATTAATTTGACTCTTTAAATCATTGTACTTAACTGAAATAACTCCAGCATCAACACTGATATAAGTACTTCCAGTATAAACATCAGTTAACGATTTAACAGGAATGTATACAGGAGTTTGCTGATTAGCAATAGTAAGTTCAAGATATAGATCCCCAACTTGAGCTCCTGAATAAGGATCATCTGGAGTTTCTACTTCTTTAACCTGACCTTCTGTAACTACTAAATCTTTGGGAATATCAATGGAGACTCCCACTTTCTCTCCGTTTTTACGAAGCTCATAACTCTTTAAATATCCCTCTGTAGGTGTTGAAGCAGCAATAGTATATTCAGCAGCTTCTGGGATAATGACTTTTAAGCCGCTCTCACTTACTTCAAGTCCAGATCCAGAAGGATCGATTTTAATTGAAACTGTTTTACCATCCGCATTTAAATCAATACCATTTCCAGCAATGATTTTATCTTGCTTACTAGTTTTCAGTTCCTCAACGTCAGCAGTTAATTCAGCTAAATCAGCTGATACATCTCCGACGACTGCTACCCATGACTCTGGATTAGTTACATCATCACGATTTTTAAGTACATATAATGTTGATAACTCAGTAACAGCTACAACTAATCCGTTATAAAGACCTACACCATTCCAAGTTTTTTGTGTAGTAAGATCACTTAACGCACTAACAACAATTCTGGAATCAATAGGCTCCTGGCCAGTTATATTAAAACCAGCACCTAAACTAAATGTATTTGTACCTCTTGCCATAATTATGCACTTAATTTTTTACTTAACGTGAATTTATATTTAATAGCATCATTTTTGTTATCTCCTTGACGAGTCCATAACTGATACTGAACTTGTGTGCCATTAATATTTCTTTTTGATTCTTCAGCTTCAAATTTTGATTGTCCACCATAAGTTTCATAATTGTTACTCATAGTGTTATAAACCTCTACTTTAGAAACTGTGAATCCATCTGGAATAGCTACCATAATAAACTGTCCAGCAGCTAACTCGCTATTAAAGCTAACTTCAAAATCTGGGCCTTCAGTAAGAGCAAGTTTTGTATTTGCTTGAGCTGTTAAAGTAGCCTCATTATTAGTAAATACAGGATATACTCCGATTGCGGTAGTAGTATCTGGTTTTGAAGCTGATCCACCAACGAAAGTTGCTTCTGGTCCAGAATACTCATTTCCTAAGTTAGTAATAGGTTTATTTGTTGGAGCTGTATATGTACCTGTAGCTGTATAAGTAACTGAATTAGAACCTAATGCAATCTTTACAGAGGTTGCTTGTGCAATACTTTCTCCTGCTTCAGGAGCATATCCAGTAAATCCAGCCTGCGCACTTGGAGTGATAGTTTTTTCTGATCAATTTACTCCTTCTACAGAGGGCTGTGCAGGACTTGTTCAACCATTATTATTAAACTTGCCATTGTCGGTAGACATACTAACTGCTGGTATAGTAACTGTTGAGTATATTTCCTTCAATCCCATACTCGAAGGTCCTGAAATTGAAATAGAAGGTTTAGTAGCTGCACCAGGATTTAACTCCTTGCTTAATAACATCACCAGAAACTCTTGCAAACTAGTTCCTACTGGAATTGTTTTACCATTCTGAATTCCTGCTCCTAAAGCACCACTTAAACCAGCAACAGTAATTTCTTCCGTAGTAACAAGTTTATCTGCTTCTGTAGTACCAAGAATTTTTTTGCCTTTATAAAAGGATCCAAGTTTAGAATTTACTGTTTCAGAAGTAGATTTCTCTTTAATACCTTTATTAATAGCAACTAGGTCTTCTTCTTGTATAGATCCTGTTAATTCTGTACCAAATTTAAATTTTAATGTATTCATAAAGCTTAGACTTTATTTATAATTCATATCAAATTAAATTATTATTTATTTCTGATATTTTACTTCATATCAAATTATTGAACTCATTTTGAGTCATAGTTATCTCTTCTTCTTCTGAAGATATTGTAGTATTAATATTATCCGCAGAAATTATCTGAGTTTTAATTTTAATAATATAATTTCCAGAAGTGTCTTTATTAATTGTAATGTCAGAGTCATCTGCCAAATTCTCAGAAGTTACTCCAAGACTATGTTTTTCTATATAATTATTAAAATCTTCTATAGAATTAAATATTGGAGATATCTGTATTTTTCTATTGTTTTCATCTATACCAATTGCTATAAAGTACTTATAGTTTTCCTCTGTAATATCCTTGTAAGAGACTAAAAGAGGCTCCCCATTTTTTAATGGAGGAGTTAGTTGTTCTTGTATATATCTTATTGCTTCTGTACTAGTCCCAGAATATTTTAATATTCGTTTAAATTGTATAGTACTAATATTCATATAATTATATTATTAATTCCCCCCCATCTATTACTAGAGAAGATAGTATATTATTTACCTGTTCTTGTATATATGAATTTGCCTCAGCTTTTGTAATATAATCACTTAAATCTACATTAATAGATCCAGATCCCCATTTTTCCCACATTCATTTTTCTGCTTCTGGGGATCTAACAGCATAATATTCCTCAAAAGTATCATCACTAGTACCTGTACTAGACTTAATAAGCCAAAGCTCATTTTGATGAGCAGAAGCATCAGTTTTAAGAAAATCCTCTAATGTCCCTGACCAAAACTTAATGGTTAAGTTGGAAACATTAGCAAATGTACTTTTAAAATCTTTTTCATCTAACTGACCACCTGCTTCTTTATAAGCATTAAATACAAATTCAAATGAACTAAATTCATCTAAACTAATATCAAATGGATCATATCATATTTTGTCTTTGTCTTCTACTTGTATTATTTCTTCAGGATTATTAGGGTCTCTAACTTCCATCACTGGAGGATTGCCTTCACCTGGCTTAATTTCTTTAGTACTTATTCATATATTCTCATCTCCTCTAAGTTCATCTAAATAACATAGAGTTGTCCATTCACTAACAGAAATTCCATCATACCCCCATACTATACGATCATCTCGTCTAGTACTATTTTGAACATTGGGATGTTCTGCAACATCAAAAACTCTTAATAGCTTTGGAGATTTTCCTCCAACACTTCCTAGATTCACTCAGTCTGAATCTTCATCAATAGATCAATATAAATCTATAGATCTTGTACTCTCATTCCTTATAAGTTTAAAAAGAGGGGTAGGACCCGCTTCTCCTTTTTCTCCCTGATCTCCTTTCTCTCCTTTTTCTCCCTTATTCCCCTTAAGACCTGTTTTTCCTTGAGGGATTCCTAAAGTTAAAGTATAAGTTGTTGATTCACTTCCAGGAGTATCTGCAGATATATCTGCATATCCCTTATCATTTGGGGATAATGTTATAGTATTAACTTTACTAAATACTCAATCATTACCCTTTTCACCTCTCTCTCCAGGTTCTCCCTTTAAGTTACTACAATCTACTTTAATAGTTTCCTTTCCTTGTAAAGATTTAAATACTATGTAGTTATTATCAAGCTCTGATTGTGGAACATAAGTATCACCATCTTTTCCATTTGTTCCATTCTTTCCATCTTTACCATCTCTTCCATCTTTACCGTCCTCCCCTTTTATATTTACAGGGTCAATACTTTCTATATTATCAGATATAACTCAAGAAAGTTCTCCAGTAGATGTATTATAGTTAGGGATATATACTTTTCCTCCAGGTCCTGGAGTTCCAGCCAATATAAAATCTCAATATTCAGATTTTACTCCAGTTGGCTGATTTGAATCTTTTGGATCTTCAAATAGTAGCTCAGGTCTGTTACTATTACTAGAAAGATGTGTTCTACGGCATACTAATAAAGTTCCTTTATAAGATACAAAGTCAGTAATATAATTATCATTAAAATAATTTATTCCAGGGTGCCATTCTTTAGCAAAATTAAAAGACTTGCCTTTGTAATACTCTCTAGATTCAGTAATCCTACTACGTTCAATTGAATTTTGAAGATCAATATCTGGTTTAATATTTTTCATTCCTTAAAATATATTATTTTACTGGGTTAACATCAAGAACTTTAGAAACTAGGAAAGACCCAGCTTTTGTAAAAGTAAGACCCCCATATTGTATACCCTGTCCTGATTGATGGCAAACAATTAATACAAAATCATTAACATTAGATATATTTAGTATACCAGATATACCTCTATAAGCAGCTGTTCCATCTTCTGTATCTGCAACATCAAAGATAGAAGTATACGTGCTATAAAGTGAGTCTCCTAAATATTTAATTGGTACAAATGAATATGATAAAGTTCTGCCAGCCCCAAGGTATATTTCAGATATTGTAGTTCGTATGGTGCCGTTTTGATATGTCATAAAGTTTATTATTCCATTACTACTACTTGTACTTTCTGCTGGAGATATTGCAACATAATTTTCATCATTTTCTTCTAGTCCGTTTAAATATGTACAATTATCAATAGAACCTTTAATAACTCCTTTAGCTACAGGTAGATACTCTTCTGACAAGGCAAATTTATATATATTACCATTTGCTAATCCTTCTTCATCTGCCAAAATTGAAATACAAGGTGTAGAAATATAATTACCATATCTAGATGGAGATATTATGTCTGGGATTATATTAATCCCCCCTTCAATAGTCATTACTGTTCTTGAATTAAATAAATCTGAATATTTAAATGTACATTGGCCAAAATTTAATGAGCATTCACCTGTTCTCAAATTTATATAGTAAGCAGGGTATCATTTGGATAGATCTTCTGGATTAAACTTATTATAATTTGTAGTTATTCCTGTAGACTCCTTACCAGTTTGACTAAACATATAATCTCCATTAAAGACAGCTGATCCAACAAGAGAGTTAGGGAAAATAGACACATCTGCAAAAATTGCCTCAAAGTGGTTAAATTTAGTCCAGTAATGTTCTTCGTTGTCAATTGATTCAACTGGAGACCAACTATTATGATCAGTTCCTGTTCAACTAGTAACTGCTGATAATAAGTAGTATCCAGATTTACTAGATTCTGAATTATAAACATAGACATAGGGAGCACTTTCTTCAGTAGTACTATATGTAGTATTTATATCATAAACACCAGCTGGATAAATCAGTTGACCTTTTTTACCTGCTTCTCCATTTACTCCTGCAGGCCCATTAAACAATGCAGGATCACTTCAACTACCATCAAGTTGCCCATCTTGATCCTCATTATTTAAATATTTTATTCTACCCTGTATAAATCATAATCTCGGGTAATCTTCGGTAGTGGAGGGAGGAGTGATAGTTCATCCTTGACTGGCAGTATCTAGTGTGTTTGTTGGTTTAGCATTACTCGGCTCCGTGTCAGTACCATTACAAAATCTCATAACAATACCTACACCAGGAATACCTGATACTCCCGTAGATCCAATAGGACCTTGCGGACCCTGTTCTCCTGTAATACATACAGGAGTTGCTCATTCTTCCTCTAATACAATAGAATCATCTTTAGAATTCTTTTTAATAAAAGTCATTCAGAGAAATTCTCCAGAATTAATTATAGGTCACTGGTCACTTCAATTACTACCAGGATTAGAACTTTGTTTGTTAATTGATGGTACTTCACTTTTGGAAGAGCTTTTTGCAAATTTATAATCTGTATAAATCCCATCAGTTCCATTAGTTCCGTCTTCACCATCTTGCCCCTTTTCTCCAGTAATTCGTTGTGGAGCGGATCATTCTCCAACCACTTTTTGAGTAACTCCACTAATTAATGCTTTAGACATTCACCATGTGCCATCTGATGATGTTGGTGCATCAGATCATCCTGTGGGAACAGGATCAGTGCCTGTAGGAGTATCTGGCGTAGAGGAACTGTTTTTAAATACATAAGAAGTTCAATTACCTGCAGCTCCAGTTGCACCAGTAGGTCCTGCTTCCCCATTTTCACCACTAATACATATTGGTGTAGATCAATTTCTAAATAAAGTATCATTAGGATTAATAACTGCTGTTGTCATCCATAAGTATTGAGAGTTACTCTTAGTTGGAGGTGTTAAAGACCATCCCTCTGGAGTTCTTACTGTATTTGATAGACTTGGAGGGGTAATATTACTACTATTTACCGCAAATCTAAACTCAGTAAATTTACCATCTTGAGCAGTTCCGTCCTTACCATTTACAGGTAATACTTCTCCTCATTGAATAACTGTATTTGTTTGCCCATCTACAACTCCTATACATTGCCATCACTGTCCACTACTTAATGGATAATCTTTTCATTGTGATTCTGTAGGAGGTTGAGGAGTATTGAAGTCGGGTTTCTCTGGTTTAGAGTTAGATTGAGCATAAACATAAGTTTTATAATTTGGAGCAGTTCCATTAACTCCGTCAAGAGCATAATAAGCAAATAAAGATGGTTCTCTATAAGACTCTCATCTGCCATTAACATAAACACTAGTACTAACTCATTCCCATCTATGTGTAGAATCTACACCTGTAGGAGCAGACTTTCATAGACCTCACTCTGTATCAGTAGGTAACTCTACATCTTCTCCACTACCAGTTGGAGTTGTTGGCTTAGTTGCTTTGGTAGTTCGAATATATATGTACTTTAAGCCGTCTCCATTAATCCCTGGAGTACCATTAGCTCCATCTTTACCAGGTTTACCGTCTTTACCATTAACTCCGTCTTGCCCTCTTTGCAATTTAAATGAAAACTGAAATTCATTGGAATCACTTAAAGTTACAGCAGCTTCAGGAGTGTCTTCAGTACTAGTAGTACTTAACACTCTTGCAGAAAATGATGGAAGTTCTCCTCCAGAAGTATTTATCGTTTTTCAAATAGTGTCATAATCAGAATTAGACTGTTTTACCAATACCTGGTTTGTACTACCCCCACTTGGCACTCCTTTACCAGGGTTTCCTGGTATTCCTTGTACTCCTGGTTCACCTTGATCTCCTTTAACATTTCCTAAGTCCTTTCATTCTTCATTATAAAATACTCAAAGATGATCATCTTCTAATTTGAAATCAATATTAAGCTGACCTGTCTCAATTGATCCTCCTCCCATTACAAATTCCCAAACAGGAGAGTCATTAATTCCAACAATTAAGTTATTATTAATAACAAGAGATGGTTCATTATCAACAGAGGAAATATGACTTCTTGTACATCTAAGAAGAGCACCTTTATATGATACGAAATCAATAAAGTCCTCATTGTTAAAGTAGTGAGTATCTACGCATCATTCTGTACATCTAAAAGATGTACCTTTATAAAATGATCGTGAACCCATTGCATTATAATATGTATCTGAAACCATTATTAATTTAGTTGATATATTTATTATAGTAATTAATTATATTGATAATATCCTCCTGATCATTATTAGTATTCTTTATATATTCTATTGTACCTATAATATCTATCATTTGATTTAGTTTCTTCCTATCTAAAGAATACCCAATGTTTAAATTTACTAGCTCAGTAGAGTAGAGGATATATAAAGTTTCATATAGTTTATCCATTACATCCGCAATTGTTATTTAATGTATTATCTGTATTACAAATATCATTACATCCTAGAACATTTTCTACAATACGTTGTGCTTCTTGAAAATTATTAGTGTCCTTTAAATAATCTAGAACATAAATTGTACTTAGAATAAAGTCCCTTTTTTCTATAATATCTTTATAATCAGTACACTTATTATAGATATTATGATCTATAATTTGGCGTTGTAAATTTAATAAACATTGTGTTAATTTGCAAATTGTAAACACTGTTTTTTTACAGTAAAAAGATTGACTACCACATAGTTTATAGAGATCAATATAATTAGTTACAATTTCTGCTTCAGATTCTTTTAAAATAAGGTCAATATTATCTAATAATTCTTCTTTAGAAGTAGGAGTAGTTTCATAGTTTTGTTTTGCAACATAAAAATTGTCATTATAGTAAAATGTTTGATCTTTTAAATATACTAAAGAGTATAAGTCTTTCGAAGAAGTATCTTCAATAAATAAGGTTTCTAGTTTAGGAATAACTATCTTATAATAATAATGAACCCCATCTTTCACAATAGGGAAAATACTATCTGTTAAAAAATTATCTCTGTTATGCTGGTAGTTTTCAAAAATTAAAGTATTAGGTTCAATTTCATTTGTATTAGAATATACTAGAAACTCTAAAGAGACATAATCCGCTATATTTTCAAATAATGTCCCATATCTACCTGGCAGATTAGTATAACTACTATCATCAATAGCAGACAATTTGCAATTTGGATAAACTATTAAACGAACATTTAAGTTACTCATTATATTACACTTTTTATTTTATTATTATACGGATTATCATCATATATCTCAGCAACCTGTGCATTAATTTGTTTATTTTTAACTTCTAGACTCTTATCATTATATTCCTTATCATTCCTCATCCTTTCTTTCTCAATTGCAACCTTTTCTGCTTCGATTTCAAGTTTAGTTTGATTATTAGCTTGTAATTGACTCTGTAGCTGTTGAATTTGTTCTTGTAATTGTTGATTAACTTTTTGAAGTTCTTTAGAGTTTTGTTCATACTGTTGAATTTGTTGTTGTAACTGTTCAATAGTATCATTTTCCTCTTTTTTACGAGCTATAGAGCGATCAATATATCGCTTTAATTCAGTAATAGAAGATGCAGTTATAATATTTGTAATATCTCCTAAATCTGCTACTCCGCTCTTAACAAGCTCTCCACTAATTGCAATTAATGATTGTACGTTCTGGTAAGATTTAGTACTATCTTCAATATGAATATCGAAATCAGTTAAGGTATAATACTGAGGAAGGGCTGTAAATATTTTAGAATAATTACCTAAAACAATTGTACCTGTTATTCCTTTTGGCCAAACTAGTTTTGCAAGATTAAGCATATCATAATTTGCTTCTTGGTATACAGTATCCATGGCATTGAAAATTTGCTTAGTTAAAAGCATTGTAGTTTGTACTCCTAACTTAACATTTGAAACAGCATCACGTTGTTCATATTGAGCTAGAGCTTCAGGTAAAACACCAGTTACCATAGAAACCTGTTGTTGAATTGATTGTATAGCTAAATTAATTGCCTGAATACTTTGTGCTTTAACGGTATCATCATAACCATTAAATATTGTATTCATTGTTTGTGCTCCTTCCTGACTACTATCAATTAAACCCATACCTTGCTTTTTATAAGCTAGCCATTTTTGTAATCGTTCTGGTAAATCTACGCCTAAAACTTGTGGAACATAAGCTAAATCAACCCAATCTCCAACTGTACCAGAACTAGAAATAAGATTATCTCGGTAGAACACTAACAAGTCATATTTATCCTGTTGATCCATAGTTTTAATAATCATAGAATTAGGATCCCCATTCTTATCTAGGAAAAATAAACCATTAACACTTAATCTACATTTATTCGGATTATCTTTTGTTCTAATAATATTTTCAGATTCCCCCCTAGTTATATAAATTTCTTCTCCAATACGTGTGCCTTCATGCCTAGTCTGTTTTCCCGTTTTATAATCAACTTCAATTCATTCTACATCATAAACAGTTCACATTTTTGGATAAGTATACCTATTAGTTCTACTAGTTTCACCAGGTCATATAGGGTGTGTTTCTAATCCTCCTAAAATTCCAGTATGAGTACTATTTCAAACTCCAGCTATTTCAGGAGATGTGGCTCTAATATAATAAGAAGGACCATCTGATTCAATTGTGCTGTTATTTTCTTCCTTTAGGAGTTTTATATGTTCCTCCTTTAGATCTTTACGGTATTCTAGTAAAATATCTTCTACAGACATATACCTTCTAACTACTACACGATATGAATCTGCTAAATAGTCTGAGTTTGGGTTTTTTTCTACAAATGTATTGATCGGGTTCAATACCTCAAATTGTATATTATCTCCACTGTTAGAAGGTTTCACTCTATAATAACATGTACCAGTAATACATAAATCTGTAAGTAGACTATGCATTTTATTTGTTAAATCTATATTTTTTGACTGCTTTAAATAATCAAGAATATTCTGGGCTGCAATTTCATATTGAGATACAAAAGAATCATTAATACTATTACTAATTTTATTTAATTGTTTCTCAATAAATGGATCCGTTGAAACTTCTTCATTGTTAATAATAGAAGATATTATATTATTTTCTAAATATTTCTTTAGATAATTAAACAGTTCCTTGCTAATTAGTAATTGTTTTTCTCTCATAATATTAGAAACTGTTTCCTCATCTTTACATGTTATTTTTAAATCTTGATTTAATCCTAAATATTCTCCAATTAACCTATCTATATGAGGACGAACAAGCGGATTAAATGTAATTCCAGTGGGGACACCAATACCATAATTTTCTTCAATATGCCTAAACTGATCTGCATCTCGTCTACTGTGGTAGTAATTATAAGCTTTTTGAAGTGCTATCTTAGGGTATATTAACTCACTTATAGCTTTGTCAATTTGTTTTATTTCTCTATCAACATTCATTTTTATAACTCTATTATCGGAAAATGCAAATTACTGTCTCCATTTATAAGTACTCCTGTAGTATAATTAATATTTTGAAGTTTTCTCTTTCTAAATTCTTTTTCTAAAAATTTTAAAAATCCTTCTTCACTACCTTGATACCCAAAAGATATTGGAGCTGCATCTTTACAATTTAATCCAAGTCTTAATGTATATATCCCATCTTCATACTTAACATCAATAGGAGAAATATACTTAGACTGTGTAACTTGGTTAATTAGTTCTCTAACTCTACACTCAAGATTACTTTCTTTACGAAGGTATAATTCCATATCGTTTTTGCCCATTTAAATCATAATATCATCCAAAATCCTTTCATGAATTTCTTACTTCATCTTGAGCCTTTGGAGTAAATCCTAAAAGGTCTTCATCCCCTAATTCAGCAGCTACCATAGCTGCAACAATATCAAATTTACGTTTATGTTCCCAGGAATATTTAAGTAATTGTTCCAGCATTTCATCAATCTGCATAGAATAACAAGATTCATCTACAAATCTACTAATTAATTCAAGTCCGTGACGTAGATACGTTTCAGTTGCGGGGTATCCAATCATTCCAGAGTTACCTTTTCGAATATCAGGCATCGTTGATTTTGGCCTCTTCATAAAAAGATTATCTTTCTTTTTAGAACGAAAATACATAATAATACTAATTTTTGTATGCTCTAACATCGCTTTGCAATTATAATAGATACATAATTTCATAGCATTTTCATAAGCCGTAGCAATGTCTCTAGGTCTATCTTTATAGATTGCAACATAATTTGGAGAACTAGAACCTAATGTTCTTTTCTTAATTACTATACAAAAATCAGACACATCATTGTTTGTTGAGGAATCTGCAGTACCTTGATCAATAGAGTCAATTCCTGCAACATAGAGATTTTTATAAAGATTCCCTTCTCCGTCTCTAAGAGGAGGTTCATATATAAATACTTTTCCTTGTGGATTAGGAATAAGTTTAACTTTATTTCTTGGATTATTTTCTGACCCTTTTGGAACATCTCATAACAAATCAACTTGTTGTGGTTTTACCCCTACTTTTTGTATACGAAGTTGAGTTAAACGATCTGCTATAAGTACTGGATCAAAAATACCATCACCTTGTTTTAATAATGCCTCACTAGGGGTGAAACAAAATTCTGCACAATAATCTAATAAATTTTGCCCAGACTTCTTTTTTCTTTCAGTTTCATAATGTTCTCTTGCTTTTTTCCTATCTGTAACCCCTCTATTATCATAGAAACCTTTTTTAAGCATAATATTAAAAGCGGGTATAAAATAACCAGTATATTGAACTTCACCATCCTCAGAGTAATTATTTTTATATGGAAGTACATTGTATTCTTTTGGACTATTAAACATTTTAGATAGACCCTCTAGTGCAGAAGCATCTGAATCACCTCCTGTACCTCAGACACTCATAATGCCTTTTCTAGCACCCGCAACTGTTACTAATGCCTCTCCTTTAATTCAAGCAGTCTCTAGATTTTTGAAGGACCCTCCCTCCTCTCAGAAAAGTCTATTAGAACGAATACCACGGACTTTGTTAATATTATCTGCTACAATTCCTTCTATATTATTTAATCTGCCTCATTCGCGATTTTCATTATCAGTAAGAGAAGTTCTTTTATGAAGAGCATTGTTAATCTTCATCATAGGTCTTCTAAATCCACCGTTGGTGTTTCCATTTAAAAAATGAAGCTGGGCTCAACATTTATTTAATGTCGGCTCCAGATAGTTTAGTGAAGAAGTAATATATGTTGAATTAAAATTTCTTCCTGTTATAAATGGACGAACTCCTAAACAAGCTCCTATCTCACTTCAGCCTATGCCTCGGCTTTTTAGTGCAACGCAGTCTTTTTTAAGTAGTTCGCACATTTCAAAATAATGAAAGAATTTATATTGCTCTGCTACAAATTTTGGAAATCCTTCTCCAGAAGCTTCCACCAGTTTTTTAGAATCGTCTACAACAGGCATCCTATAAAAGTTAAGGAAGAAATAATTATCTCCAGTAATTCTATACTTACCAATCGTATAACCATTAATGCATCTATCTAATTGTTCTTGTCAGAAATCAGCATATGGTTTAGATCCAGACGGATATTCAGTATAGTGACCAGTTTCAGTATAGACTCTTCCCGCTTCACAAAAAGGTGCTGGATCAAAATCTAATCCATGAGTTTCATCTATAGGTCTATAACCAGTCAATTCATAACTACATTCAGGGTCAAAGAATTCTATTTCATCTTCGAGAACATAATCCCACAATCCACTTTTCTCTCTTTTAGGTTGTTCAGGCTCATCTTCTTTACCTAGAGCTTGGGAAACAGTAATATCACCTTTAAATAATTCCCTAATTAATTCCTCTTCATAATTATCTTTAAAAGCAATTTCCTTAGGAGCCTCTTTTTCTTTAAGAGATTCTTTTATTTCCTTATATTGTTCTTTTACTGGTTTAGCTTTCTTTTTAACCTTCTTTACCTCTTCCTTATCTTCACCACTCAACTTCTTCTTCATATCTCTCTGAGCAGCTCTCATTTCAGCTTCAATACTTAGTTTTTTCGCCATAGTTCATTACTCATCCATAAATCCTCGCTCCAAACCACCTCTAACTTTAGAACTACTTTCAATTTGATCTTTCTTATAGTTTAGTTCTAGTTCCTTTAACTTATCAGTCATAGTGCCGATAGAACCAATACTATCAAGAATATCTTTAGCTTTTCAGATTGGTTTGTTATTTACAGGATCTCTTTCTTCAAGGTCAATATTGTCTAATGATACTCTCATCTTTTCAAGAGTTCTGAAGGCAGTTTTTATAAGACTTAGAATACGAGAAGAATCTTTAATTTCAATATATTTTCTAACGGCAGCTCTAAAAGTGGGATCATTTCATTCTTCATCAGATAGTCCTGAATCTTCCATAGCCGCTTTGTGTTTTTCCATCTCTAAATATTGTTGATATGGACTCTTCCAATCAGCAAATAATCAAATATATTTAAATTCTTTTCATGCTCGTAGCCTCTTTTTACCTGTAGGATCTTCACTACATTTGTTTCTATCTAAGTCTCATAATGCCTCAAACTCCTTTACAAGTAGGATCTCATGAACATTAAGTTCAAGAGATCCCGTAGTATTATTATAAAGGAATATATCTGTCATTATTCTTTGTAATGTTCATTAAATCGTCTTTGTCTTTCTGCATAGCCTTTTTTATTAGCTTCTTTGTCAACAAAGTGGTATCACTTAGGATTATTTCTTCTAGTAATACCATTGACACTATTAGTATATGTAGTATCTTGTTTGTCTCTACTTATAGTTCTATATTCTTCTTTCCCAGAAGGATATCTTAAAGTTTGTTTTATAGAACCATCAGGATTTGTTACAGAACTAGACATGTATCCATCTTTAGTTACCTCTCCCCCTGTATTAAATTTTTCGGCATTAAAAATACCTTGTAATCTTCTAAAATTAGAACTTACAGGGGTTGGTGTCCGTAATCCTAATTTACCTAATATGCCAGCATCATTAATATTACTGTCAATTCTTCCAGCATCTGCATTATTAATATATAATGTATCCCTTTTATCGGGAGATACTAATTCCGATGTTGTAGTATTATTTCTAGTAATCTGTCTTAGACCTATACCATTAGAAAGAGTTTCTTGATGAACTCCTGGTTTTAGATCTCTAACTAAAGTACCTCTTGCAGTTTTATATTTGTTAGGACCATATTCAAATAAACTAACTCCATGAAAATTTTTTCTTACTTTATCAGATTTTCTCTGATCAGATTTTCCTCCTTGTTGAAATTTATTAATAAGTTGTCCTAATTTACCTCCAAATTTAAACATCTGTTTTTGTTTAAATTGACTAATAAGACCAGATATTTCATTTAACCCCTCTTCTGTTTGGGCTAACTTATTTAAAATAGTGACTACTTCATCAGGAGTTTTATCTTTAAACTCATTAATATTAACTGGGAGTCACTCTATAAACTGAGTTAAGTCTTCTTTATTCATACTTATTCTGGTTTAACTACACTACCATTAATATTACTACTATCTTTACAAGTTATCTCTCACTTTTTAATATCAGTATCAGGGGAATAATATAATGGTATAATTGGTTGTTGGGAATTAACAATGGTATATTGTTTTACCTGATACAGTTTAATAAAAGTATTTACCTCATCAGGTGTCCCTGTAACTATAAATCCATCAATTTGTAAAGTCATATGTTTGTTTATTTATATAATTCCAAATCTTTTGTTGAAAATACTGCTTCTTGCAGCACATTATTTTTATCAAATCAAATACATTTCATACCCTTGAAGATATTGTACATCTGATCTCCCTGTTTGAACTGTCTTGTAACTTTCTCTTGAATAAGCATTATTGGAGAATTTAGCTCCTTATGTTTTAAGGTTACAAGTTGACCAGGGGTGTAAAATAGGTATGAGTTACCTTCTTTATTCAAATTTTCATTCATATCCATAATTTTTTATATTCACCTTTAGTGCATCTTATTCATTATCTCTTATACTACAAATAATATTATTCTCACTGATTGTATAGTATCCTTTTCCGCCAAAGGGGAGTGGTGCAGCTAATGTAAAATTAATATATACATCTTCCCCTTCTAATACACTTTTACATTCATTACCAACAGCAATAACTTTACAACACCAAATACCACGCTGTGAGGCTTCTTGTTCTCCAGTTTCCTGTGATTTATATGTTGCAGATGTTTCAAAATCACCTAAGATAAGTCCAGAGGTGGTTTCATGTAATGGTAAACGATAAGGATTTTTTTCGTAAGGTAATACAACTACTCTACCTGCCGTAGGAACAATTTTCTTATTCTCATATGGTTTGCAATCTTTATCTTTTGCCATTAAATTAGCTACATACTCCATTTGATCTCTTTCTGATTTTTCTTGTGCCCTTTTAAGTGCTTCGGGATCAATTTCACGTTTAATATTATTACCCATTAAATGTTTTCCTGTTAACTGATAGTAATCAGTTCCTAAATACTTTTCATTACTCATAATTCATTATTATTTTAAAATTATACATTATCATCTATTATCATAACATTGTTCATCTTCTACTAATGATTTACTATAGCAATTACATCCACATAAAGTACATCAGTATTCTCCAAATAATTTTTCTTTATGGGGGCAGTTTAAACATATCTTATATCTTCTTTCAGCTCAATCAGGGATAGGTTTAAAGAATCTACGATATCACCCTATTATAATATTTTTAATTGTATGTAATATTTTTCTCATAGATCTTATCATTTTCCTACAACACATTTTGCAGAGGGCATACGTAATTTTCTCTGTAACATACAGTTACATCCTCTCTTATATCCTAATTTGGGTCTATCACTTACTGTCTTTTTATCAGCTTCAGATAAATATAATCTAGAGTTACATCTAGCTCCCATAGGACTATCTAGGTATAGAGGGCATTCTTTACAAATCTTCATTCTATTTTCATATAAATCATCTACATTTTCCATAATCATTATATTTTAAAATACTATTGGTTTGTCTTTATCAAGTTCTGCTTTTATTTTATTCTTCTTTCTATGATATAAAAGAAGTCTAGCAATATCATCTTTTAAATATTTTACTTCATATTCAGTTTCATTACCATCGTGATCAAAATGAACAATTGCTAGCTTTTTTATTTTGAATTTAGGATTAATCTTCTGAATAAGATATGCGTACATACTAAGTTGTAACTGATAGTGACATAGATTGCAATCCATAATATTTTCTAATGGCGAAAGCATCATCTGTCTTTTCTTAGTAGTTCTATCAAAATAAGACTCTTTATCAATCCTACCGTTAGTCTTTCAGTCTAATAAAACTACCTCGTTATCACTTATCTGTAAATAATCTATTTGACCAGCAATCTTTAAGTATTCATCAAACTCATAACTTATAAGAAACTCAGGGTAAATGGCCCTGTCAATGTCTAGTTTATAATACCCTTTCTTTACCTCAAAAGTTCCTCCTCCTGCATATTTGTTTATTGCCTTTTTATCTCCTTGATAAAACAGATCTTCCATCATAGCATGAATTTTAGTACCACGTTCTGTACTGGCATTCCTTTTGTCTTCATAACTTTGCAGGATTTCAGATTTCTTATTAAGAAATTCAACAGGGTCTAATTCATATTCTTCAATATAAGACTCCTTTCATTTTTTAGAAGAAAGAAGTTTTGATTTTAATGGGTAAAACACTGTGGGATCTAATAACGCCTCACAAGCTTTATATGATGACCAAAAATCTGAATCAAATTTTTGACAGTACTGTCCTATTATTGCCGTTACAGATTCATATTTCGAATTGTCTGTCTTACCTATATAAATATGCTTTTCATCAGAGTATATAATATTATCATTTTCTTTATCTACAGCATACCCATTAACATATTTTAATTTACTACCTCTAAGTTTAGGCATATTATATTTTTATTCTTTATTATAATTGGATTGGATAAGAGTTTTAATATCTGCTCTATCATCTATAAGATAGTTATGTATTTTATTTTGTAGGCTATCAATATTTGGCGGAATATTTTTTCAAGTTACTCCTAAAATACCAATTGGGTAACCACTACTATCTTTTATAATTGTACAGGCTAAATATTGTACATCATTTTTTTTGAGTTGTGTATAAAGAGTTGAATCAATACTATCTAATTTAACCATATCTCCTATGAATACTTCATTTTCCTTTAAATAATAAGGAAGATTAATTCAGGTTAGATTAAAATCATTATATTGATTTTTAATTGATTCAACATCATCATTACATAATTCAAATCTCATAGTTCCATGTTGTCAGTCCATAATACCATTATGGTACTGAATAATTCATACTCTATCTGCATGATATTTATATAAATATACAGGCAGGAGACTTTTTACTTGTTGATCATATTCTGTCCTTTTATATAACTCTTTTGTGTGTCTTTGAGTCATGTAGTCAGTATATTTGTCAAATAAAAAACTAGGATTATAACAAATTCTAAGTGTTAAACTCAATATAATTAGAATAAATAATCCCTTTAAAATATTAAATACTCCATACTCTTTACATAATTGTAAGATTCTTTCTAGCCATGAAAGTCCAGAATTTATATCAGGTTTTGTTTTTGCCATATTTTTATATCTATATAACTCTTTATAATTTTACTTGAATGATGCAAATATATAATAAATCTTTCTGATATCCAAATAATTTATCCAAATACTTGCAAATATCTAAATAAATAATTATTTTTGCAAAAACATATATTACTAGATAATAATCCTATTAATTATTTTATAAAGTATGAAATATAATAATGACATTTTAAACAAAATTGTAGAGGTATATAGTACAGAGTATCATAACAATCTCGGACTAGACAACATTACAAGTGGATACTTAGAAATGATGAAAAAAGGTTCTAAGATTCATATTAAAAAGAAAAATAGAGGTAAATTTACAGAATATTGTGGCGGAAAAGTAACTAGTGAGTGTATAGCTAGAGGTAAAAGATCCCCTGATCCAGCAATTAGAAAGAGAGCAACATTTGCTGCCAATAGCCGTAAATGAAATAAGAAATAAAAGGAGGTGTATAAAGAATGATGACATGGAGGAAAATCAAAGCGCAAATAAATATTTATATTATATTAGAGAAATTTGGAAAATTATATATAATAGATTAGTATGAAAACCCCAAAATACTTTGAATTAAGTGAATTTTTATATAGTGATACCGCACTTAGTAAAAAGATAGAAAACCTACCTACATGGGAAGGTATAGAAAAATTGAATAATTTAGCGGTAAACTACTTAGATCCATTAAGGGAAGCATGAGGATCCCCAATTACAATTACCTCAGGTTATAGATCGCCAGAACTTAATAAAATAGTGGGGGGTGTTAGTAATAGTGCTCATCAATATTTCGAGGCCGTAGATCTACAACCAAAAGATACTTCCCCTAGGGAGGTTGAAAAGTTTTTTGACTTTATAAAAGATTATTTCACTAGTAACAAAATCAATATTGACCAATGTTTCATTGAAAAGAGCGGTTCCTCCACATGAGTACATCTAGGAATTTCTCCAAGAATGAGAAATCAGTATGGAGAGTTACTAGTTTAATCTAATGTGGAAACACTAGTTTTTAAACCATGAATGAGAAATCTAAATTCGAGTTCCCCGAAACATTCAAAGTTACCTCTCTTATTAAATCTCCAAAGCAATATAATGTTGAGGAATTAATCAAAATAGTGGGAAATAAGATTCTTGGATATAATGAAGCAAATATTATAATTCAATATAATGATAACATTTTAAATAAATTCTCCACAGAAGATTGTGAATTACAAGCCTTATTAGATAAAAGCCCTTTACCTCATACTTATAATTTAATGGTCAGAACTAAACTTCAAGAAAGTCTTGAAATAATCTTATGTCATGAAATGAAGCATTTTGACCAATATGAAAAGGGAGACTTGAAGATTAAAAAAGACGACTCAACCATAACCTTTATATATAAAGGCAAAGAGTACAACTCATCAACAGAGTATGATTTTAGACCATGAGAAAAAGAGGCTAGATCCGAGCAATATAAACTATGAAAACAATTTAAAAAAATCTATCATGCATAATGAAATTATATATTAAAATATTACGCTGAATCTGAGAATTTCCACAATGCCTGTTAGGGTTAATCTTAACTGGGGTATATGATGTGGAGTACAAAGAAACCTATAAAGGAATTCCTATTTATGCTGGAGATTTCCCTGGAGGTATTTCTCTTGGATTATATATTCTAATGGGGGAATCTAGCTGGAAATATAATAGAAACTACATCAAAGATCATGAATGAGGACATACTAGACAATCTCTATACTTAGGTCCTCTCTATTTACTAATTATAGGGCTGCCTAGTATTATTTGAGCAGCTATTCATACTCCAAAGTCTAAAAGATCTTATTACTCGTTTTTCTCAGAGAAATGGGCTGATAAACTCGGAGGCGTACCTAAAAGATAGTATGGACACTTTAAAACAAAATGCAATAAAAAATTCAAATCTCACATTATGAGATTTTTTAAAAAATTTTGGAAATGTATAAATTTTGATATGTTATAGGCTTGATATTTATGGGAATATTTTTTATAACAAGTACTAAAGTACTGCAACCTATATATATATTACTAAGTCTAGTATGCTTTATTATAAGCGCAAAACAATATGAAAATAAAAAGGGAGCTAAGTAGCTCCCTTTTTATTTTTAATTAATTCAAACATATTTAGTTGTTTCATTTACTCAATCACTTGTTTGAGACCCATTTAATGTGATAGTTATCTGGGTTCCCTTTAAAATCGAATTTAAACGTATGGAACTGTATGTTCTATATCCACCTTGATATGAAACTCAATTTCCTTCCACAGGGGCCAGTGATAGATTGGCTAAACGAACTCCTGTTGTTCCATACCCCTCATATATATCTATATTACATTCTGTGTTATTTAAATTATTGCGACTACATACATAAACATCACAACTAAATGAAGGATCAGGAGTAGGAGTAGATTCTTTTTCATATGTAAATGACTTTACTCATAAAAATAAAGTTTTGCCGATATCTATTGTTCCTATATCCGTTGGATATAAATCTGAATAACTAATACTAGAGTTAGATCCAGAACTAGTTCCACTAATATATCTATCTAATGAAATGTTCTTACAGTTATTTACTTTAATATAATGAGTATAACTATCTCCTTCTATATCAGCATAAGTTACTGCTGTATCTTGCGTAAATATTCCAGTAATACCATATGAATCAGCATCACTAAATACAGTTATTGTAGGGCGATTGCTTGTAACAGAAGGAACATAACTAGCAGCAGTACTATTAATATAAATTCCAGAATTATACTCAAAAGTAACAGTTGCCCGATATTCTTTTGTAGCTATTATAGGATTAATAGCTCCTCCCTTGTTAAATGTTCCTATAGTATCTCCTGTTTCTATTTCTTTTACTGTGGCTTTGACAAATAAATCAGGGTAGGTTGTACTAGACTGAATAATTGCATTTGTTATGGGCTCTACTATTAGTCCTTTTCCAGAAGTTGACTCAAATTTTTTTAATGCTACTGTTTGTTCAACTATTCCTGCAGCTATTAGAGTTAAAGTTTCAGTAGTATAACTTTGAACATCTCTATCTCTTCAACGAATACTGACTCTAATAGGAAGTTTAGTTTTATTGATATAATCTATTTTAACCTTTGCTGCTGATTGTATAGGAACATTCTGCCCAAAAAATATTGTATTCATTTACTACTTATCTTTAAAATATTTATCATAGATATGCTTAGCATACCAGCCACAACCTGCTCCTACCGCTAAACTTACTAATGCAAGCAACAAACTTCCAAAGCTCATAGCTGATACAATACCACAACCTGCTAATACTAAAGCAACTACGATTGCAGCTATAATTAGTTTTGTTTTCCAAGTCATTGTTTTCATATTATTTATATGTTAAATTACTATAAGTTGTCCCATTTTCAGAAACAATATAGTTGTATTGATTTTTATATAATGGTAATATATCGTCTTTTCAATAAATAAAAGCATAAGTTTTATCATAAAAAAGATGATCTTTCATTTTATCTTCAAATTCTTTCGGAGAACGATCTTTTGTAACTAGAGTATAAGAATCTCCTAAATTGAAATTCATTTCTAAACCGTCATTTGTAATTTTTCTTAATGCAAACATATATGTATTTATTAACACTATTTATTCATCTTATTATATACTTGTTGAGCATAATCTCATCGTTGATCTATTTTTGCCTCGTCTTCTCTTGGTCTCTCAAATGTTCATGTAAATAACTCTGCAATTTCTCCAGGATTCTTTAAACTATTTCAAGTATTTCTTAGATTAGTATAAGAGTACTTTGTTCATTTTGAGTTTTTCATACTATTTCAATCGTTCTTCTCCTTATCAGTTAAGGTTTTATAATCCCTTGATTTTAAAGAGTCATAGTATATCTGTCAATCATCACTCCCATTATTAATGTGATCTCACAATCAAGTCAACTGATTTTGTCAGGTGTCTGGCTTATCTTTAAGCCACTTTTTATACTTATTATATTTACCATCTTTTAGTTGGGCAATTCCTTTAGCCCCAGCAGATGATATAGAATTATGATTTAATCCACTTTCTTGAATAAATACTCCGACTAACCCAGCAGCTTGCTCTTTTGAGGCACCTAAATTGATTAAATAATTATATACCTCTTCAATATTTTTAAATCCACTAATAGAAACAGGATGTGATATATCCTCTCTATCAATGGTAGAATTACTTAAAAATGGATCTGTAATACCTTCTCAGGGGTATTTGGAATATATTCTCCCGTCAAAACTCTTATACCATTTATAACCCAGATTATTATCTACATCATATGATTTAAATGCTGTAGGATGGTTTAAATTTTTTAATACTAACCCAGTTTCTGGATCTCTACTTCTTCCATGATTTTCGTTAAAATCATATTGCCCAGCAGAATAATCATACATTTCTTCAGGATCATTATATGCATTTCTTAGAACTCCTGAATTTTGGTATTTAGGAACTTTTAATCCTAATTCTGCAAACAAAGTACTATCCTTCTTTTTATTAGGAACCTGAGCAACATCATTTAACATCATACGAATACTATCTGTACTATTTCTATCTAAAAACTGAAAAGTGTTATTCGTATCATATTCTCTATGAACAGTAGATTCTTCTGGAATATACTTATATTCAGGTTGGTAAGGCTCTGCACTGATAACATTACCCTCATTATCAAATACTGTGGTAGAAAAACTATTATGATCTTTTCCTTTAAGTCTATTTGTTAGAGTTATTTGTTTTACATGCTTCTTTTTAAGATCTTCAATTTCTTTATTGGTGAACTTATGATTAGGATCTACTCCTAAAGCATACCTAAACTGCATTAATCTTGCATATATCTCTTGTGGATCATCTAGATAATCATCAGGTATAACTGAATTTTGATCATAAAATGCGTCCCCTAGTAAATTCTTAATCCTAGCTATCTCTTTAACTTGAGGATCAGGTCTGCTACTATGTACCCATTCATGAACAGCTGTAGAAGGAGAGTCATCTCTTAGATATATTTTACGACCTCTATAGGAATATACACCTTTAGAATCCGTAGGAACCTTAGAAGAATCTATAGAAGCAGTAGTGAGATCAATATTATGTGCAAGAATATTATACCCTAATGCACCTGTAACTGGTATAGGAATTAATTGATGTTGCTGTATATTTCTTTTTATTTGAAGTGTACGGTTCTTATATCAATTTTTAACTCATTGTTTACCTTGAACAACACCTCCTAGTTGAAGTTTAAGAGTACCACCATGCTTGGCAGTAGCAATTACCTTATTTAAAGTCCTAGAATAGTTTGGATCTGTAGCATATCCTCCTTTTTGAACCCTATCCGCAAACTCTGAAATATTCCCTGAGAAAGCATTATAACGATTACTATTAAGTAGGTCAATCTTAAAATTAGCGTAATCTTCTAGAGAATTAAAATCTCTAAAACTATCATTTATATAGACATCTTTACCATTAATAACCTCTCTAGTTCTTTTAATAGAACCTTTACCTTTAATCCCCCCAAAATTAAAATTCCCAGATGGTTTAGACCCTCAAGCAGACTCCAATCCATCCTGAGCTACTAAAGCCTTGGCAAATACTGGATTTAAACCCCTCTTAATTAAGAGAGATTCATATATTGGAATCATGGTATCCTTAAAATCCTCTTTAGATTCAAATTTTTTAGTGTTTGTCTTAGCTTTATTAATCTCAGAATTCTTAAATACTCGTATTTCTTCTATTGGAGACTCTACTGGAATATCTGCCTCCTCTTTATCTTGTTTAATAGTATATTTAGGTTTGTATCCTTTAATATTAATAGTAGGACTTTTAATAGATAACTCTTTAAATGAAGAATCTCTAATATACGGTTTGTAAGTTATATTCATGTTAGTAAATTTACTTTTTATTTCGCAAATATAAAGATTTTTTTTAACAAAAACAAATAATAATTTACTATGTTATAATGATAACTTATCTCTTCCTTAACCTGTTTTCTAGTTCCACAATCCTATATTCTAACTTCTCTACTCTATCGTAGAGCTCATCTAATCTCTCCTCTTCCCTTGTTTTAAATCTATCTAAATGATCTCTACCTGTATCTATGATAATACTGTAACCGTCTCCTATACCTTCTAAACTAATAGGATTAAAACTAAATGGTAAGTTTTTCTGTTGATCCATATTTTTATTCAAATTTAAAGCCTGATGACTCTTTTAAATTACTCTTTTCAATAATCTCTTTTAGTCTGTCTATCTCTTCTTGCATTTTAAGAATATTTTTATCTACAGCATGTAGCCTCTTATCATGATCATTAATCTGTTCACCTTGTTCATCTACTTTTTTATTGATAAATAACATCGCCTGACAAATTAATGCAAGATCAATATATCTAGCAGTCTTTTTCAATCCTGTAACTTTATCTATAATTGGTGTGCTACTCGTTTGCAATATGCCTTTCTCTTCTAATTGATGAAAAACTCTGGTTAAAACTCTAGTGCCAATATGCATATTAGTTGCAAGTTCTTCTTTAGACTTTGTGGTAACCGCAAACTGACCATCTGATTTATCTGTGTATTGTTGCATTGCCATTAATATGCCTTTTTCTTCTGATTCTAATTCTTTATAATTTAAGAATTCATATGTAAATCTTTCAAAATATTTACCTGTTTTCTGTATTTCATAAATATTACTTCTTCCTTTCTTTTCATCTAGAACTTTAATTTCTCCAGCTTCTTTTAGTTTTTTTATACTACTTTGAACTGTATTAATTGAAACTGAAGCTAGTTCTGATAGTCTCCTAATAGATATAAATGTACGATATGTATGTTTATCCATATGCTGACGCATATATCCATAAATTAGATAATCTGTAGGATTCATTTTTATTTCTTTATTTTTATCCCCTAAATTATGTGGCACTTGCACATGTTGAGGCGTTTTATTGTTCTTCTCCATATGTTATTGTTATATCATCTTAAATCATATATTTATATTTTTAATAATTAACATGCAAATATACAAAATATATCATATATATCAAAATTTTGTACATGTCATTTTTTGTTTAATCACATATATTTGATACATGTTATTTTGATACATTTTTATTATTCCTTCCTGCTACTTTGATACATTTACTGATACATCTAGCCTGTCAAAAATCAAATTTAGCCTGTTACTTTGATACCTATCTATATTATTATCTATACATCCTCGCTTCGCGGAGGCGCTCGGATGGATCTAGATTTAAGGCTAAATATTAAAAGCCCCCCCCCGTAAACAAATAAGTGGGGTATATAATGCGTAAATACGGTTACATAGTATTTTAGCCCCCTCCCACCACTAATGGGAAAATGATTTATTTTTAGACAAAAATTCCCACAAAATATTGAAACAATTTACCAAAGCACATAACCTTTTCATAACCTTAACGCTGTTTACTATGAAACGATTCGTTGACGTTCTAATAGCTGTTGCTGTCGTAATAGCTATCGGTCTTCTATTCTACTCAGTTTCTCATCATGAGGCATTTTCTTTTGCAGCTACCATGATACTAGTAGCTGGAGCACTTACAGTTATCCCTACTAAGTAGGAGTAACTTTATTCTCCAGTAATCAAAGCTTTAAATATATCTGTAGGATAATTTCAAAAACCAGCAGTTATGATTAACCTTGATATTACCGACTATACTCCTGAGGAGATGAACGAGATGCGTTACCAAGAAGATATTGCTGAAGAGCAATTGGACCGTTACATTGATTCTTGGTTTCAAAAATAGGATCTTCAACTAAACAACAGTACTATACCAGTGTGGCCTACCGATGCGTAGATGGTTTATAAGTTAGGCTGTTGTTTTTTTTGTTTGCAATCTATTTACCTTAACTCAATATTCATGGCTAAGATTTACACAATGCCAGAGATCGGCATTATCCTCGATGGTATTTACCGTAACTACAGCAAGCACAAGATGGAACAAAAGAATGTTACTGTTCTTGCTGTAGAATGTCACACTTCCACTAATGTTCTCCTTAAGGTTCGTAATATTCTTACGGAGATGGAGATTCTTATTATCGAAGGAGAACGTGCACAACAGAAGTGCTACTGGAATCCGTCAAAATGTATACCTAACCCTGCATTGCTAACCGAAGTATATCGTGCTTACACGAGAGACGTTAAGAGCAGAGTTAAGGTTGAAAAGAAGGTACAACGTCTGCCTTCCTTCGAGTTAGCGCTACTGGCCCTTAAGAAACAGGGTTGGGATATGGTTATACTCAAGAAATCTTCTGGTTACAAGAAGGTTAGTGAGGAGTATAACCTCATTAAGATAGGGGAGTAATCCTCTATCTCTTTTTATAGATAACTAAAACTTACAAAAGGTTGTTAAGTTTAACTTTAACTCTATACTATTATGGAAGTCATTATTCTTATCGTAGCGGTCATTGCTATAGCAAAGATCAGTACTATCACTGGTGCTTGGGTTCGTAGGAACAGCACTGATTGGTAACATGAAAAAGCTTATCATTGGTGAGATTCTTGTGATCTTGTTTCTTGTTGTTGGAGTGGACTACTTGCCATTAGTTATATGCTGGATTCCTTTTATAGTATACAATTACTTGTATCTTGGAAGGATTGTCAGATATATTGATGGGGAGTAGTCTTACTTCCATATGGATACCAAAGATACAGTAGTTTATTTAAATTTAAAATTCTGCTATATGACTGCTCTTGCATTACAATCTTTCTTAGAAGAGAAAGATCCTATTCTCGTAAGTAGGATTATCAATTCTAAGGCATTCAAGGAATCACGGGAAAAGCGTAACGTCTCTAAGTTTGAGAAAGATGAATATCATTTTCAATCATCTATCTCTAGTACCCAAAATCTGGGCTGTGGAGTTTCCAGAGTCCTTGAAAATTTCTTCGAGTATGGTGTATATCGTTGTTAATGGTCTCATTGTCGAGGCCAAAACTGTTACAGAGATTCACATGCAAATGGAGGTTAAACGACACAGAGTTGTTTATTCCAGAAAGACGTACAAATCTCTGAAGGAAGACGACACTATTACAGATATCGTCAGAGAAGCTATCAAACAAATGAAGGGAGAATAGCATCTCCCTTCTTATTATTATCTACTATGACACGAGAAGAACTCAACAAGAAGATTGAACATCTAATGGAAGCTCTTGAGAATACTCAGAGATCTATCCAATTCACTAATATTCCTGTTTATGTACTAACCAACTACATCAAAGAAGAAACAGGAATAGATATGGAACAAGTAAAGGAGTAGTTTGTAGCTACTCCTTTTATTTACATCTCAAATACTTCTGGAATTTCTCCGTTCTTCAGTTGGCTGTTCTCTTTCTGAAGTCTTCTTACTTCACTTAACAACAACTCAACATCCTTTGATCTTTTCTGATCTCGCTCTTCAAGTTTTTGAACCTGATTTCTTAATTCTTCAATAGAATCCTCATTTCGTTGTATTCTATTTTCATGATTTTGAAATGCAAATACAATAGCTTGACCCAGATCATTAAGATTATAAATAGTTTCTTTTTTAAAACAACCTGATTCTTTATCACGAATCTGAAGAGAAACTTGATTTACATAATTCTTTTGTATTAATGACTGTGTGTTTTTATTAAGAGTTCTCCAATTAAGACCTGTCATTTCACATAACTCTCTATCTGAAAATGACATCTTTCCGATACCATTATCTTTATACATATATTGCTGGGTACAGAGTATCTGAAGCTTCTCAGATTTAGATAAGTCCTTCTTATCTAAAAACTCATAACTGAACGGCTCAAAAGATTTCTCATTATTAAAAGTATACACCGTAGCTCTACCACAAGACTTCCAGGTAATATAGCCTTTTCTTCTGATCTCTTTTAGTGTTTTTATAACGGTAGGCTTACTACACCCAGAATCCTTAGCAATTCTATCTAAGGATGGAAATGCCTCCATAGTATCCTTATTCATATATCTACGTATACACACATATATGAGAATTTCATACTTTTGGAGCAGCTCCCCATTCTCTTTTTTCGGTAATATTACATACTGATTCATCTTATTCTTATATTAAATTAATTATCTAAATACAAAGATACATAATTAACTTTAATTGTACAAATAATTGGTAATTTTTTACCATAAAATTTAATAACGATTGTATTTTTAAACTAATCAATTGTATTTTTAAACTATAAGGTGTTGTATTTTTAAACCGATCAATTGCATTTTTAAACCCTAACTATACTTAATACCTATACTTAAAGAACTATACTTAATAGCCCAGTTCTTCGAACTGTCCTCAAACTGTTTTTATGTAAAATCAATGTAAACCAAAGCAACTAACATTTTACCAAAGCTTCCAACTAATACTTAGGAAGAATATAAACAAAAGCTTCCAACAAATTATTACGACAACAAATGTCGATTCAAACAATTAATTAAATATTTATACTATGAAGATTAATCAATTCAAGAAGGAAGATTTTCCTATTATCCCTACTCGAAACGGCCTCGAAGTAAAGCGGGTCGCAGTAGACTTTCTGAGAAGCACTGGTATCGGTCTCGTCAGCTATGCCCTTTCCGATGGCGATGTCTTTGAATTCCCTGACACTCTCGAAGACGCTGTAATCACAACCCGTCAGGTGCGGAAAGACTCCAAGAACGTCGAAGTGCTCGTCATGGGACTCAAGAACGGCAAGTTGGCTAACTTCTCGCTGGCAAACCTCCGTCGTCGTGATGCAGATATGGAGCCCGTTCATCCTGTCTCTGCCGACCTCTGCGTGCTCGAAACTGACTATGATCGTCTGGAGGCTTGCCTCGGCAAAACGATCGTGGCTCAGGGAACCGTCAAGTTCAAGCAACGAGACTTCGACAACGGCATGCCTCTTGATACCACCACCGAGAAGGAAACGGCAAATCTCGTATGGAAAGCCTAAAACCTGCTCGTAACGGCCAGTTAACTGTTAAAGGAGAGTGAAAACTCCCCTTTAACATCTTAACTACCAATTGCGGCGACTACGTAGTATACAACTGAAGAGGCTGAATACATAATAAACTTGCTTTCTACGTAATCAAAGCAACTAAAAACAACGAATTCTATATCCAAAAAGTTATTCAACTAAATGGAAAATAAAGGTTCTTTCTCTGAAAAAATATTAAGTACTATATTCTGGGGAACTCTCCTCGCTGCTTTTGCATTTGGTGGAGCAGAAGTATTGGGTTATTCACCTGTAGTAAGCACTGTAATATCTTATGCTGTCGCCGCTGGAGTGTCATTCCTTGAATAACTACTCTGTTTGTAGAAGATTGATACCTTCTACAAACACTAAATAATGTTGCAAAACAGATGTTGGCCAAGTTTGATTGGTAGAGACTGAGCAGAGGCAGTCTCTTTTTTAAATATTTTTATAAATGATGCTAAGTGCTTGATTATCAATCTCTAAACCACACTTTATTCTTTTATTTTTTAAAAAATTCAGAAACAATTTTCACATATTACAATCAATAGATTTCTGACAATCAGCGAGTTACTCTTTAATTAATAATTTATAAATTAATAATTTAAAGTTTGAGCAAGTGTTTGATAAGATTTTATTGATTTATAGCAGCAGAAGAGAGAGAACAAATTATTTCCAGCATACATAAATACACTATATAATGATACAGATTCGAGCATTTCCGATATATGTGGTATTATTGGGTTTTTTGGCGTTTACACCGATAAAAAATTGGGGAAAGAGTTCTTCCGACGTTTCAAAGAGATCTACGCTCTCATTTTGGGAATACCAGCAGAAGAGAGTAAAGACTACTGTTTGTTCAAACTTGAGGGTGAAACAGTAGAATTATACTTCATAGAAGTAGAAAACGAATATAGTATCATTGTAGTATACACAATACTCTAAAAAATACACGTAAAACCTAAGGTTAAATTCTGCTACAAAGTAGCAGCCATAATTAATCTACCATAGAGTAGGATCACTTAGTTTAGAATTTCTTAAATGAAAACGCGCAAGTAGTTTCTGAGAAGCTCAGAGCAGTAAGTATGGTTGTGTATTTTCAAATATACCGAGGAGGAGAAATAATACTAACTTAAAGACTCTCAGTTTTCTTTAGTTAGTCACTTAACGTGGAGGCACCGCATGATAGGATTATATAACTGAGGAATATCATGATAGTAGGTATATTTGTTTTTAAACTGGAAATCGTGAGATAGAGGAGTGAAGTATAGTACCTCCTCTATTTTTGACTACACATTTCTTATATACAAAGATATGAACATTATAGTATAGGTAAAAGGTATACTATAATTAGAGCAAAATATAGAATCAGTAACCCTTTATACTAGATTCTGATAAATAATGATAGTAAGGATGGTACCATTATAAAATACACTACATTATGAACTATAGGAACCTAACGTCCTTAAGAAAGTGGGCAAAGGAAGGTGAATACTTATTAGGCGTCGATCTACCTAGCGGCTTTTTAAGGATAAAGCTTTGTAGTAATACAAGGATTTTGCAGGATAGCGTGAATTCATACACGAAGTATGGAGCGTCGGATAATCGGCTAATTATCCAAACCTTCTTCAATAGGAACGAAATTTACCCATAGCTGACAATCAGTTTGTCTAATAGGACTTAGGCATATGGGCAAGAAGGAGGTGCATATAGTAAACATCCTAATATGACGATATTAGGTCGTGGTTGATCTTACACGTAATAAATGAAGATTGGTAGTCTATGACCCTAAACATAGACTTGAGCGAGAAGGTTCCCACTGTAAACCTGCAGACTGACAAATTCTGGAAAAGTGGAGGTAGCTATACCAATCTCGACAGAGATAAAAATAGCAATATAATTCACTACTTCATACTCGGGTCACTGAAGTGCGTTCGTAAGGTAAAATCAAGATAGAAGATAGCCTTGATTAGTGAATTAAAAGCTCAGATGGTGGAATAGGTAGACACGAGGGACTTTCGTGAATTATCTCTTAAATAATTTGGTAGAGTAAAATATTTTTCATATCAATGTGTATTAAAATTTAATACACATTGATATGAAAGTAAATTACACAAAAGAATTGTTAGAAGAGAAAATTAAAAATTGTTACTCTTTTGCAGAACTTTGTAGAAGACTTGGATTAAATCCTGAAGGTTCTAATCCTAAAACTCTTCGTAAAAAGTTAGATTTATTTGGAATAGATTATTCTCATTTTACTGGACAAGGTTGAAATGTTGGATTAAAATTTAAACCTAGAATTTCAAAATCTCTAGATTTAATATTAACTGAAAATTCTACGTATCAATCATATAAGTTATTAAAAAGACTTATTATAGAAGGTAAGAAAGAAAAGAAATGTGAATGCTGTGGTAGTATTAAGTGAAATGGAAGAGAAATTCCATTAGAATTACATCACATTAATGGTAATAGAACAGATAATCGACTTGAAAATCTTCAAGTACTGTGCCCTAATTGTCATGCATTAACAGATAATTATCGAGGTAAGAAAAACCAGATAGTTAAATCTAATTCTAATCATAAAGGAGTATCAAATAAAGAGAGTGCTTCTGAGGAAACTTAGAAAGTAGAAGTTGGCTAACTCCCGAAAATCCTAATAATAGGACAACGTGGAACTAAATTGCAGAAATGCATAAATGTAAAGAGACTATACACCAACCTCCTAAACAGAAATGCATGGAGAAGAAATAGTCCAGACCACAACAGTAATGGCTATGGTAACATAGTGTGGTAGGAAAATCCCTTGGACCGAAGGGTCTGTGCGGGTTCAACTCCCGCTCTGAGTACAATTATTTAATAGAAGAGTAAGTAATATTATATTATTAAGTAATATTATATTATTATGTGTATATATTGTAATAAAATAGTGAATACTGATTTAAAAGAAATAAACGAATCATATATAGAAGATATTATTTGTGAAACCGATTATATGGGAATTTATCGGAAATTTACAATTAGTAAATATGATAACGGGGAATTTACATTAGATTATGATTCTGATAATGAATCTTTTTCAATGGAAATAAGATATTGTCCAATGTGTGGTAGAAAACTTTAGCTCTGATGGTGTATACATCAACTAAGGAAGAGACTACTAGTTAGGTACTCTTCCTGTAGGCATACAGGCTATTTTATGTTACTAGTTGGAAAATGCTAGAGTGAGTATTTTTAATATAATAACTAAGTTGTGAATATCGTCAGTAAACAAAAATAGAATATACGTTGCAACTTAGTTATTATATTTTGCAGGTATGGTGAAATTAGGCAGCCACGTATCGCTTAGGACGATATTCCGAAAGGAGTGGGGGTTCGAGTCCCTCTACCTGCACATTCAACTAATATATTAAACCAATGATTTTTTTGATATTTTTCACCATTATTTATGAGTTTAGTGCTCTCATAACAGGCGTATATTTGGTGGAGCGAGAAGAAGATGTAGATGCGGCAGCAGCCTTTATATTAACAATGATTCCTGTTATCAATACCGTAGTAGCAGTGCGTGTTGTGATTGACACATTAATTAAGTTCAAACTTAATAATAACTAGGAGTAAGTTGCCTCTACTTATATCTAGAGGACTAAGTATATCTATTCAGTAATTTTTAATTGACTGTTATAGAAGTTATATGATATACTTAGATTTTGCTTATTTAGTACCATAAAAGTAGTAATAACTTCAAGTATAAATAATTTTAGGAACTATGGAATTTGTATCTTATGACACTACTAAATTAGCAAAAGAAAAGGGCTTTGAAGGAATAAGCAAAGTCTACTATGATATTACAGGTGGTTTATATACTCAAACTTATAGTGACGGTATTGGATATATTCCTAACTTCATTTGAAGCTATTAATAGATTTTTAGATTCTATCGCTCCAAAAGATGAAGAAAAATAAAGTAACTAATCCTTTTACTAATAATTAACTATGTTATTATCAACTGATTTTTTAAAGTTATCATATGACAATCCTTGTTTAACTTGTTCTCACATGGATATAATGTATTGTCATAACTGTATTTATCACGAAGACGGTAGTTTGATTAATACAAATATTTTTAAGTAACTAGAACAAATTAATTTAACTGGATAGAGGGGTAACCGCGTATGAGCAAATCGGGTCTACGGTTGCGTTGGAAGTGCAAAAGCAGCACATTAGGATCACATTAGGGATAAGGGTACTGAAACGTACAACAGACTGAGGATGAGAAAACTCACTACTGCATAAAAACAGTGAAATTCTGTAACTAATGTGAGAAGTAGGTTAAATTAATATATTTAAATACGGTAACTAGTTAACATAACCACAACTATTCTAATGATTAGAGTATATAACAACCTCCAGGAACAGTTAAAGACTGAAGAATATAGGAAGGATGCAGAAGATTGCATTAAAATATATAATAAATTAAAAGAAATTGGTGAAGGTAAAGTTTGGATATCTTGCTGGAATGCACTTACTATGCCAATCTTAGATAAGAGTCTTCCTGTTTTAGGGTACCAACCAAATTCTGTAGGAGAAATTTTTTTAAAAGGAATAGATTATGAAGACACAACTATATAGAGAAGTATGGGTAGGTCCAGAAACTAAATGTGTAGAAGTTTCTGAAGAGGAAGTCAAGGCAGCTAAAGAAAAGTATGCTAAAACTGGTGAATGTGATTGTATCTATATCTATGATGAGCCTGGCCTTATATATGATTTAAGATATTGTGGCATTTGTGGAAATATGGTTGACTTTATTTAAGTGATATTATACCAAATATTAAACTCCAGAGTAAACAGGGAGTATAAATAAAGGTTGCCTCGGTAGATAGAGATTATCTACAAATCTTTACTAACCTGATAACTTCTCTATGTTCATTAGAAAATAGGAGGGAAACAGAAATCGAGATAGATCAAAATACGATAATAGGCACTTGCTTGAAAGGATTGATCGCCTAGATAGAAGAGTAACAGGCTAATGAGGCGTAGAGTAGATTTCTCAGGATTCTGATCAAAATCTCTGAAATTTTATTTTTAAAATTTATAGGCTTTCAGGCTTAAGTAAAAGACCAAGTGAATCTTAACAGAGTCAATCCTATGACACTAATTAAGATACCTGCCCAAATCGAGAGCTATATTTTTATCTCCTCAATGGCTTGGTAAGAGAGGAGATTTCTAATGGTAAATTAGACATGACCGTGTAAACGGATGCAATCGGTTCAGTCAACTCCGTTATTTACCATTGTCCCGCTATGCTTTCTTACATAGTCCAGACTACAAGAGTTTGACCACTCTTGTAGTCACTAAGAATATAAATTCTGTATTTACCAGTTTTATCTATCGATAAGTGGGGGTTAGTAGATTATCTACTTATATAGAATTTATACCCTTATAAGACTATAAGCGACCATTTGAGTGATCATAATAATGGTACACATTTCTCAAGATGTTTCACTTGACCTGAATGATAGGATACAACTCTAAGGACCAACATTGCGCAATATATTTGGACAACTGAAGGTATATTATAGATCCTGGCCTTCCTACAAGAAAATGTTATAGTCTTTTTAAGGATATTTAATTATTAGTGGCAAATATACCGAAAGGGGAGCTTACTATTAGTGTGTAAAGACGTTTGCTGTAAGCACTATTAAATATCCTCAAGGGCCCTTAGCTTAATGGTTGAAGCAATTGACTCATAATCAAGAGATTACAGGTTCAAGTCCTGTAGGGCCCACATAATTAAAAAATACTAATACAGATGAAAAGCTACGATTTAGATTCTACTCAAGCAAAGAGATATGTTCAAAACAAACTCTTTAACTTTCTTAATCATCTTAGTGATAAAAAGCTAACAGCTTTAGCAGGAAGTAGTCCTAAAGTAGCTTTACAGCAATATCAGAAGTATTTTTTATCAGATAATATTACTTTAGTTGATATTCATCCTGTTGAAAATTGGATTGTTAGAGCATACATTGATGATGTTCCTCCCTCTCATGTTATGGATGTTGATCTTGAAGAGACTATTTTATATAGCCAGTATTCTATAATGAATGTATTCTATAGAATGAATACTATGTTGCTAGGTACAAAGGCTTTACTGTTTACTGTATCTACACGAGGTTCTAGAGGTAGGGAGAAAACAATTGACATCCTTAATAAGACTCTTTATAAAAATACTTTAAAAGTTGAGAAACTACTTACTGAAGAAATTGGAATAGGGTCTAGATATGTTCAACTTATACAACATACTCAATCCTTATATACAATCTCTAAGCTTTACTGTTATAAAGATAGTTCTCAAATGCTTTCAGGGCTTATAGTATGGAATTGATATGAAAACTGAAGAAATTACTATTTTAGACAAACCAAACAATGATCTTAAACTTTTATCTGCAAATAGATTAACTAATCCTGCTCATGTAAGAGAGATTATGCAATCCATGGAAAGAGGAGAATGGGTTCCACCAATCTTTGTAAAGGATAATTATATAGTAGACGGGCAGCATCGTTATAAAGCGTTCTGTACACTATGTTCTATTGATCCCAGTCGCTGTTATGAATTAGGAATGTTACGAATAAACTCAAAAGAAGATCCAATTAGCTTGGCTATTAGGTTTAATTCAGGACATAAAAGATGGTTAACTAAGGATTACCTTTATGCTTACTGCGAAACAGGCAGAATTTCCTATTGTCTTTTAAGGGATTTTTTAAAAGATAATCCAGAACTTGAAATTAGGTCTGCAATACAGTTAATTTTGGGCAGGTATAATACTAATGATTTTCAGAGCGGTAGACTTCATATTGATGGTATACTAATAGCATATGCTTCAGAAAGACTTAAAGCTCTTCATAGAGTTAGTAAGATTCTAGAAACGTCAGAGGTATTTAAAAGAGATGTTATACAAGCTTTCTATGTAATATGTAATGAGGTTAATGATGCACCTCGTTTTTATAAATCCCTCTGTAATTTTCAAATGCCTCATAAATGCACAAAAACAGAGTGGTTAAAAGCCTATAGACTCTGTTATAATAATTTTACTGAATACTGAGTTTAGTGGTATAGGATTGTTAATTCTATTAAACTGATAGTAGAGGAAGGATACTGTTAATAAGCAGCACAGTTACAGCTTAGTATTATTTACCTGAAACTTTAAGAAGATATGGTAGTCTTCATTTTAATTTAAAGTTTCAAAAGTCAATAGAATATAATTATTCTATGTCTGCTACGAATTTGTATTCGTGTGATTAAATAGAATTTGTAGGGAGCGAGCACTTAATGTATTGCCATGATCTCAGAATCTATTATGAACGCAGATTGAGTAAGGGTCACTATCTCAGCCCATTGCAATTACTATTTACAAGAAAGTTTCTCCTAGGATTTTTAATTTATCTGTTATGAATATATTCCCTAAAACTATCAGCGACAAGATAGTGTACTCTAAAGGGTATACTTATCATGATCCTGTTTTTGGTAAAGATATTAATGTATTTGTATATATCTTTCGGAAAGAGTATAAATCATGGTTTTCAGACAAAATAAAACGTAAATACATTACTGAACTTAGTTATCCAGATATATGGAAACCTGAGATTACTTATGATGGTATATCCTTTAATAAAAATTTTAGTGAATTCCTAAACAATATCAAGAATAAAACTTTTATTAAGTATTTAAATACTATTCACAACTAAACAACAAACTATGCTGCCTATCATACTTATTGCTGCATCAATATTTATTATTAATATAATAAATTTTAACGACGATGATATTATACAATCAGCATCAACAATTTTACTTTCTATAATAGTAGTCCTTTTATCTATCACTTGTGTAGTTGGAGATTCCACTGTTAGTCTTATAATGAATAAATATGAAGAAGGAAAAATAAAAAAGAGTATACAATTGTAGAGCAAGATACAACATATAAATGGGTTTATTATAATAGTGATTAAATATATGTATTTTCCTAAGCCTCATAATATTTCAATTCATCTAAGTTATTCTGGCAAGTCTCTTTGATATGTTAGTAGTATTAACCAATGGAAGCCATTTAAGGAATGTCTTAATTATCTAGAATATTCCTCTTGTTATAGAGGAAAATGTGGATCTCTAAAAGCATTAGTTAGAAAACTTCGAAAGTGGGATGTACCTAGGAATACGAAAGCTAAAGTAATTCTATCTGATGATTCTACAATTTATCTTTCTGCTCATTAAATTATTTTTATGAAAAGAATTAGTTTTGAAACTGCTAAATTAGCCGCTGAAAAAAGATATCCTACCTGTCAGCAACAGTATTATATATCACAATACAGTTTAAGTTCAGAGAACAATATTATTTATCATTACTCAAAAAGAACCTGTGAACTGTATAGCGATTTAATTCCAGCTCTCTATCAGGCGGAATTACAAGAGTGGCTTAGAAATGAGCATGGAGTAAAGGACTAAGAATAGCACTACGTTTATTATGACATACGGGTTGGAGAAGATGGTACCTCATTAGTCTCATAAGCTAAAGACACTAGTTCGAATCTAGTACCCGCAACAGCACTCATTTGAATTACGCAACTAGGACAATGAGAGCTTGTGCATGAATGCGACATGACGACAGGCAGGTGATGGTGACAAATACTACAGTAGGAAATGACTGGGCAGACTGCAACGTTCCATCTAGATACTTACCTCAAGCAAAACTAAAAAAGTATCATTTTTTATACTAATTATCTTAGTTTCAACTATATTATTTATAGCAACCTATAAACTTAAAGAGGGGGGAGGTATGGAAATTGAAGATGCATCTATTATTGACGAGATGGTTGATGATGTTCCTCTTGAAGCCTTAATTGGCTATGATGAGGAGGATATTACAGAATTCGAACGCAGGCAAAAAGAATTCTAATATAAACTTAAGCATTGTAGATAAACCCTAATATTGGAGAGAAGGGGAGTTAAACTAAAAAAAGAATACTCTAATGGTGGGGATTAGAGGATAATATTAACCTAGTGTATCTTAACTTTAACAGAGGTTTTTATTCTAGATTATTATGCGTATTAGTAAAAATAATCATACGTTAAAGGAATAAGTTCTACAATGTTCTAAGGTAAATCGTTTAAAGAAGTCGTAAATCTTTCACAATAACTTGTGTTGTGTAATAAAAGAGCAAGTTCTATGTACAGTTACATGGATTACTCCGTAAATTCGGGGAGTTAAACTGCAGGTTGATAGGAGTAGTTAAACTATCAATGAGTCCTTTGTCTACTAAGGGAGTCCGCTCGTTACAAGTTTAGAGGGAAGAAGTAGAAAAACTTGAGTTAAGGCCAGGAGTATTTAGTTAGCATAAACAATATCCCCAGATTTGTAAATGTGTTAAATACAATAGGTACAACAAGAAGTTTCTGATTGAATAACTTTACTTTCGAAATTCTGTAGTTTTGAGTTCAGAAACTATTATAGGGAGCCAGTATTATTATAGTAAATTGATACTCCTGCAAGGGCATGCGTTACAGAGGAGTATTTTTTTATAATTAAATTCAAACCCAATATGTATTTTGCTACTCACCCTATTTACGCAACTTGCTGCGCAGAGACTCTTTATTTGTTAGTTATAGAAATCTTTAAAGATAAGATTCTTCTTGACTATGAAAATGGTAAAATTTTTATTAACGGCAAAGAAGACACCATAACATACTCCTTAGATCAAAATATTCAAACAATCCACAGCCAAATGGAGTCTCGCTGTGTTAGAATAGCAGAAGATAAAGGTTGGTCTATATATAAAGGAATACAGGTCTGTCCCTAGAAACTTGACAATAAATATATAGCACTATGGTAACAAAAGAGGAAGTTATACTATGGTTTACTCGTATACATAACAAATGTAATAGAATAACCACTGCAAATTACTCTCACGATATTGCCTTAATTAGATCATTAGTATTTAATTATGCTGATAAAATAAAGACACAATATGGTGAAATTATGATATATGATAACCTTATACGTATTATAGAATTAGCTTCCAGAGTAACGACTGGAAACTTAGCTCACAAAATTGCTACTATAAAAGGTTTATGCTTGAGAAATATTGATTTTATTAATGAATTTGGGTTAGTAAAATAATTGCACTACTTTTTATATATAATAGTAATAACACCAAACAATTATACTGATGAGATTTAAAATATATTATATTCCAACTGAGGATTATACCATTGTTTCAGGAGATACTCTTGAAGAAATTCAAGAAAAAGTGAAAAGAGAAACTAGTAAACGAGGATGGAATAATAAAGATTGCTACTCAGAAGAAATATAAAAACAGAAATATTAAAGAAATTTAATAAGCTGTTTATCCTGATAATTTATGAATCTGCCAATTCATAGAAAAACAGGGATGCCTTGGCAGAGGCTGTCAATGATCTATGGTTAGATTAGACGGAGGTAGAAGAATACTTGTAAGATTACCTCTTTTTATTTTTAATACCCCAAATAATGTCTTTTTACGAGACTAGGGGTTGGTTGAGAGGAGAATAAGCTGAAACTCGTTCTATCATGTAGTACGATAGAGAAATAGTAGGTGCGAATCCTACTACAACCACGATAATAAGATAGTGAAAGTATCTGTACAATAGGTTGTACACTTACAGAAGCTATTTATTATTTATATACCTGTACATATAGTTTCTGATATTGGTTAAGGAAGTATATGGTAAATGCTAGTACCAATCAGGCAAAAATTGTTTTCTACAGCTGGTATATATTTTTGTAATAAAAATCTAATCCTTATCTTAACTTAAATAGTTGATATACTAATTCTTAGTTATGACAGATAAATCTATAAAAATTGGAGTTGTCTTGCTTCTTCTTGGAACTTCTTTCCTAATAAGTTTTGCATTTTTTTGTATAGATAATACACGTAGTGAAACCTTTTTTAGACAGAACCAAGAGAATATAAAATCTCTAGTTTTACAGATAGACTCCCTAGAGAGAATTATTAATTCTACATTTAAAGAAATGAAAGATACTATTATCATTCGTGTTTTCCCCCAAGAAATTAAAATCTACTGTGATACAAGAGATAACATTAAAAGTAATTTAAAGTAATGTGGTTTTATCGTTTTGTTATACTATTAGTTAGTATTTCCTTTATTCTTTACTATACTCTGATGACTCTACAGTTATTAGATATGTGTAAAATTACTCGCCGTAAAATTACATGGAAAGTAATAATTCCATTTTATTATTTTTTTAAAAGGTAATTGTATAATTTAAAAATCTAAAGATGAATTTCAAAAAAATTGTTGCCGCTCTTGTAGCAGTATTTGCTATTTTCTGTGTTGTTTCTCTAGGTAAAATTGGAGAAGATGTGAAAAATGAAACTATTGTTGTTAATCAGTATCCGTTTACTGGTAATATAGAATACTGGACTACACCTGGTTTTCATTGGCAATGGTGGGGTAAAACTACTACTTACTATAAAACTCAACAGTTGTGGTTCGGATCTGATTCTGAGTCAGGTGAGCAGCAAGGCAACCCTATTCCTGTAATTTTTAATGATGCGTCTGATGGTATGATTTATGGATCGCTTCGTGTAAAGCTTCCTACTGATCCTAAATTTCTTGCTCGTATACAGACTGACTATAATGGTATGGATCGCTTAATGAATGATCTTGTACGACCTACGGTTACAAAAGTAATCTATGCGTCTGGACCTCTTATGTCTGCATTTGAATCTTATGCTGAAAAAAAGAATGACCTAATTGAGTATATTACTGACCAGCTAAATAATGGTGTATACAAAACAGCTGTTAAGCAAGCAAAGGTTACCGATGCAATTACAGGAGAGGAGAAAACAGTGAAAATTGCTACTCTCATTCCAGACTCATTGTCTGCTGGTGGGTATAAACGTAGTGAATCTTCGCCATTTGCCTATTATGGCTTAGAGATTGGTCAGGTAGCTGTTTCAAAAATTGCTTATTCTGACAAGGTAAACAGTCAGATAGCTCGCCAACAGGAAGCTAATATGTTAATTGCTACATCTAAGGCACAGGCTGCTGCTGCACAACAGGAGAGTATTCGTGCTGAGGAAGAAGGAAAAGCAATAGCTATGAAGGCAAAGTGGGAGCAGGAGAAGATTAAGGCTGTAGAAGTTACTAAAGCTGAACAGGAATATGAAGTGGCTCGTCTTTCTGCTTTGAAAGCAAAAGAAGATGCTAAGCGTATTGAAGCTCAGGGTCTTGCTGAGGCTGCAGCCGCACGGGCGAAAGTACAAGCTGGATTAATTTAGTTAGTCCCTATAATAAGTAATTATTATAGCAAATTCTTTTAATTGCTGGAAAGCTAAGTCAGAAATGATATGCTAATCAGCAGCTAAGCTATTTATATGTAAAAATTTTGCGTATAATAAATTTTATTTATATATTTACATAAGTAAAAGAAAAATTAATATTTAATACGTATGCAAATTATGAGTAAAATTTATAAACAAGGTTATAAGCAAGGTAAAATAACTTTTTTGTATGAATTTACAAAGGAACATTCATGAGGTAAAGAAAGATTATGGATGTGTAGATGTGATTGTGGTAAAGAATTTCATGTAAGAGAAAGAGCTGCTAAAAATCGATGAGCATGTTGATCTTGTACAGTTAGTAAAAATGTGCATGATAGGTTTCTTCAAAAATATAAAATTCTTAATTTAGCATTAAAAAAGAGAATATATAGAGACTATAAAAGAGGCGCTATTAAAAGAAATCTAAGTTTTAATTTAAATTTAGATGAATTTGTTAATATAGTTGAACAAAATTGTTTTTATTGTGGGTCTGCTCCATAAGTATATAAACAAGATATATCTTATACTTCTCAACATGATGGCGCATGACTAAGGAATGGAATTGATAGAATTGATCCAAATAAGGGTTATGAAATAAATAACTGTGTTCCTTGTTGTGCTAAATGTAATTATGCTAAACATACAATGACAATAGAAGAATACAAAGAATTTATTAAACAAGTTTATAATCATTTGTTTGTAGAAAGTTCAACGACTATCTCGAAAGAGAGTACATCACAAGCTAATGGTGATGGAAATGGAGAACTTCCTGTTAAGGAAGATGATATAGTCTAATCTTATAGGAAACTATAAGCAGTTCATAAGAGAACGTATATAAGAGTTGCGTCTTATATAGAATATATTGTAACACCGCTTGAAAAGGCCACTATTGATAAGGAAACTGCAATTGGTATAGCTCAGGCTCTTGCTAATTCTGGAGTTCGATGGGTTCCTGAAGTAATGATCGTTGGAGGTAAGGAAGGAGCATCAGCAAATCCTCTGGACGCTGTTGGTCTTAACATGCTTCTTGATATTGCTAAGAAACAGAGCAAATAAAATTACTAGGCTTGGAGGATGCCTTGAAAATTCCTCTACTAGCCGACTTAACATCACCTGACTGTAGATCAGGCCCGCTTTAACAAATAGGTGTATTGGGGTAGCGGTAAGGGAGTTCGAATCTCTCAGGCGGCACAAATTTTATAAATATGGAAACAAAAATATTTTATAGAGTCGCTAATATAAACAGTGAACAAGGATTATGGTACAGTATAGATGGTAATTTTACAGGTGATATTCATACAAAATATAATTTCTGTACTAACTCTAGACTGCCTATGCCTTATGATGAAAACATTGTAGGGTATCTTTCTGTAACAGACAACTTAGAAGATCTTTATAAGTGGTTTACAAAAGATGATATAATTGCTTTGAAACCTTATAGTTTTAGAATTGTTGCATATTTATCTGATGATTATAAATTTTATAACAATCATTACTTGATAAATAAAGATACTTCTAAAATTATTAAATATTATAATTAAATAAATAACACAAATGGCACATCCTAAAATGAAGGCTATTACAATGCCTTTTAAAGAAGTTAAGTTAGATGAAGAAGGTAATCCTATCCTGGATAAGAAAACAGGAGAACTTCAGTATAGGATTGTTTATCGTAAGGTAAGGCATAATGCACTTTACCTACCTAATTACAGAGCAGAAAAACCTACCTGCTAAACCAAAGGTGTAGTCTCCATAGTAGAACACTGTGGTTTCTTCTAATACAGTAAAGGAAAAACCTTTATTAAGAAGAGGAGCCCATATAAAAATTATGAAGCTCTCAAAAGACGATAAACATTGCCTATACCTCTTTGATCGGAGGTATAGGCTCTTTTTAATTTAAATTTTATGGTAGATAATTTTGAACTAATTCGAACATTACTAAAATTTGAAAGTAAGGATGATTTTTACTTTATTCAAATTTTACAACGTTCAAAAGATAATCCTGAAACAGGTGCTAATAATAGATTAGTAAAATCCTATTATATTCGTTCTTTAGAATATTTTGATTCTAAGAAAAACGAAATTAAGCAGGTTTGCGAATTATATAAAGCGAGAGCTTATATTCATCTTACAAAACGTAGCTATAAAGATGTAGCTTTGGTTTGTTTACAAAACTTAGTTGAACGAATTCGTTATGATCAAGTAGATGAAGTTTATCGCTGTTATGATTCAGCATGTGGCGTAAGCTATGTTAAAGCAGACAAAACTTGGGTTGTTGACATTGACGAACCTATAGATAATCGCGCTGTAAATAATATTTTGTTATTTATTGAACGAGAATGTCAACCTATAGGTTCAAAGTTTAAAGCTTTAATTCCTACGAAAAGTGGTTTCCACTTGATTACTACTCCTTTTGATATGTCAACTTTTGCAAAACAATATCCAAATATTGATGTACATAAGAATAATCCAACGTTGTTATATTTTAAAGGATAAAAACAAACCGCAAAGAGCAATGTCGCGGTATATAAATGACAGAGCGGGTTATGCCTAATAGTATGCTTTTACCTTTATACAGAAAAAGGTGGTAGTTTGGTTGTTTGGTGCCAATAAAAAGCACGGTAGTCCTGAGTGAATCCAACGAAATATTCAGGTGGCTTTTAGAAATTTCACATCAAAATTTTAGTAATAGTTCTTGAGTTATAAGAATAGTATAATGATGTACTAGTCATTATTATATAATTGAAACAACAAACGTTTTAAACTATTACGAACTCCTAAGGTATGAGTTGAAACTACCTTAAACGGGCCTGTCAGGTTTTTGACATTCAAGATAGTGGGTAATAATTCATGTAGGAGCTGATATAACTTCTTTAACAACTGGACCAAAAAAATAAACGCTAAGAAAATTTTCCATAAGTTGACTAACAAAGTTATGTCTCTTATAACATCAATGAATACTCAGGTAGTACTAGCTGCCTAGGTTATGTAAATTATGGAAATAATAGAGTTTAAAAAGGGGCTATATTATTGTACCCAAACCAGAGCCCCTGAGGCTATGATAGGTCAACAGTCTATTAGGTAACTCTATAGGAGTGCTGTTAGGGGTATATTTATTGATTAGATTTTTGTAGAGAACCTAATCTAAACATGTAAATAAAACTGTTATTGTCAATTAGATGGACGCGGGTTCGTCGCCCGCCATCTCCACTAAATTCTTTTTATCTGGTTTGTAGTAATAGTACTATGTACTATCCTTTACTTTAAAAGTAGAAATGAATCTTTATTTTAATACATTAACTAGTATTAAAAGAAAATATGTAAGAGATTATTATAACTTTTTTGTAAAACTGTCTCTTATAGATACTATAAAGAGTTCTAAAACAAGGTTAAGTGTATGAATGCCTTAGTTATTAATGCTGCAGGGAAAGGAACTAGAGTAGGAATGAATATTCCTAAGCAGTTTATAGATATCAATGGATTTCCTATAATGTATTGGACTGTTGAGAAGTTTGTCAGGTTAAAGCTGTTTAATATAATTGTTATAGTCTCTTTACCCGAATATATTCCTCCTCTTCAGAAGCTCTTTCCATTTTCTTATATCAAAATTATAGAAGGAGGGTACTCATGCTTAAGATCTAGAATTGCTGGTCTTGAATATATAATGACCTACTATTCTTCTATTGAAAAAATTATGTTTCATGATTCTGTAAGACCTTTTCTCTCTCCAAATTTAATTATAAGATGTTTATCTTCTTGTAATTTTGATAATTCAGCTGTTGTTCCTTATATTTCAACAGTTAGTACCTTAAAAGATTTTAATTCATTACATGTTCCTGGAGTAAGAAAAGAACCAGTTGCTATTTTACAGACTCCTGAAACTTTCATACTTAGAAGTCTTTATGATGTAATCACAAAGATTAAAAATATAGATGATTATCAGACTCTGCCTGATTTGTACGAGCATAATGGAAATAAATGCTTATATATCTCAGGAGAATTTATGAATTTTAAAATTACTGGTCCTGATGATCTAGAGTTAGCTAAACGTTTATTTGATGGTAGACTTAAGTATTAAATTACCAGATAACTTTTTTGATGCAGAAGTAAAAAATGGATTTTTGGTATCTAAAGAGAGAAAAGAACTTTGAGGAGTTGAATTAGATTTATTGCAACAGTTTAAAAATATCTGTGACAGGTATCATTTGAAATACTATTTAGATGGGGGGACATTACTTGGTGCTGTTAGACATGGTGGGTTTATTCCATGAGATGATGATATTGATATTGCTATGCCTAGAACAGACTATGATAGATTTCTAGAGTATGCAGTTAAGGAGTTGAGTTACCCATATTTTGTTCAGAATGACTGAACAGATAGTACCTTCTATTGCTGCACTAAACTAAGAAGAAGCGATACAACATGTATTCACAAAAAGGACTTAGAGGGTCATTTTACCTTTAACCAGGGGATCTTTATAGATATATGTCCCTTTGATAATGTTCCAGATGATCTAGTTGAGAGACAAAAGTTTATGCACCAGTTACACTTAATTAAACTAGAAGCACTGGCTGTAAAAACAAGAATACAATGCTATGATTCTTCTAAGGAAAACACATCTAGACTTTTATATCTTAGAGAAAAATATCAAGAGCTGCGACAACGATATAATATACTCTCCACAGAATCATTTGGTAATCTTACATTTCCAAATAAGATGCAAAGCCTCAGAAATGCTAGAGACTATAACAATAAAGTTTACCTTAAGTTTGAGTGAGGAATGTTTCCTGCTCCAGAAGTATATTTAAGTGTTTTAACTAACATATATGGAAATGACTTTATGGTGCCAATGCCTGGTAGAAGCATGCATGGTGAGCTTCTTGTGAATACTTCCATAGGATACAAGGATAACTATAACCAATTTATGTCATTATAAGTTATTTCTAAATTTGACATTAACGGCGTAACAGCTCGTAACATATAAATTAATTACTTATATGGAGCTTCTGTGGCAATAAAAATCAGACGTGCAAAACTACGATAGTGTTTATTGGCTCCTTAGTTCAGTGGTAGAATGTCAGTTTTGTAACCTGAGGACGTTGGTTCGAGTCCGACAGGAGCCTCAATAATGAATACGATTAGGGAAGAAATTTTAAAATATAGTATAAAGGTCTTTTATTTTTCTTTGTAAATAAAGAAGTTTAAATCTTACATATTATCTTATTTTTTTAATTATGATTAAAAACCGTCCTAAGTTATTAGTTGAATATTCACAGAATTTTGATGTGGGTTCTCATATACTATTTATTATTGTTTATCCCGATACTAGTACAGAAATATATAGTGGCATGATAGATACTATAGGATTTGAAGGCAGCTACTATGTAAAAATAAACAATTATGATAATAGCATAATCTTTAGTAAATTAAATATAGACAGAGCATTTTTTATTAAAAATATAATGAGAGTTGGAGAACTAAGAGGATCCTGGCCAGAAGTTCCAACACTAGATATGCTTAGAAAGAGTATTGAAGCTCTTGAATGTTTTGATGAATTTTAAAATAAAATATTATGTTGATATTATTCTTAATAATTTATTTAGTATCTCTAATTGGTATCTACACAATTCTATATATAGAGTGGAGCAATAATACAAGCTGCACTAAAAATACAATTGAGGATTTTAATAAGTATATTATAATATATACTGATTATGTACCAATCGCTCTATGGATCCCTATTGTTAATACTATTATACTAATATATTATATCACTGTATATATATATAATAAAATAAAAACTATTCGTATTAGATAAAATTAAATTTTAATTAATCCCTAAAAATTTATACTAAACAATAGGAATAATTAATGAATGGAGTATAGCTGTTAGGAGCCTCTATAAATAAAAGAGGATCATCGAGAATGGGGTGTGGAAGTAGCACGAGAAATTTGGGATTTCTAGGGGATAGAGCGTTACTATCATTCTCGACAAATTAATTGATAATCAATAACATATGAAGTTTAATATTGATAATCTTTCTAAGTGTAAAAACATAACAGAATGCGCTAGATTATAGTGCCAAGGAAGAGTAATCCTACAGTCTTGGGTTAGAGACTGCATGAATTAACATGTCAACATCCTAATTACTTTTATATGTATAAAATCTTACTTTGTTTACTTTTAGCATTTACTACTAATTATGGATATTCCCAGTTAAAGTATAATCGAATAGATATTGAGATTGGATTAAGTAGTAGTATTGATGAGCCACATATAAATATGTTATATGTTGGAGGAACTATTTACAATGCATATTTGGAATTTCAAACTAATGCATTTACGAAGGGAATGGGGTGTAACAATCTTATAGATATGAAGGCTATAAATGTTGGAGCTGCCTTCCCTATGTATCAAACTAATAAATTCGCATATATTATAACTCCTAAAGTTGGTATATGGACTACTAATCCAAATACATATTTTTGTGGAGGGTTGAATTTCAGTTTAGTATATAAGTTTATACGAATGTCTTTGCTTACAACATTTGTAAGAAGTGAGCAATTTATAGGGATTGGCTTAGGAGTTTCACTATAAGTCCAATTGGGGTATGGTGTAATGGTAGCACATGAGATTTTGGTTCTCAGAATCCAAGTTCGAATCTTGGTACCCCAACAACAATTAAAACAACAGTTATGATCTGGCAAATTATTTTAGTAATTTTTATCCTCTATCTTTTGGTAGTTTCAGGAATTATGTTTTTTCTTTGCAACTAAGTTCGGATTAGTAAATACTATAGTTCAATGGGAGAAAGAAGATACATTTTATATTTTCTGTCCTATCGTACATTTATTTACATTATATTATTTCTGGACTCTGAAATAGGACGCCTTGCCTGAATTGGTTAAAGGAGCTGCCTGCAAAGCAGTTTTGTGTGGGTTCGAATCCTA